>NHCFR00700__coassemble_2011_pt1 | contig 11982 bp, 5 predicted proteins | sample NHCFR00700__metabat2_high_PE_007 | metagenome-assembled genome bin NHCFR00700 | reverse complement strand
TGGCGCAAATACGATATGGTATTTGCAATTCCATTTTGTATGTGCTAGACTGTTTATGGCATTATTCTGCTCTGGCATTTTAATGTCCTCCTAATGTGTTTTCGGGGCGTAACTGGCAGGTCACACCTTTACTCTAACACATTAGGAGTTTTTTTGTCTGCCTTATCGCTTAAGCTTTTTTGAACCACGCGACTATCGCGTGGTTTTCGTTATACAATAATGCCCCCGCCACTTTCATGGCGGGGGCTTGGTGATTCTAAGGAACCCGTAGGGGCGGCTATCAGCCGCCCGGGTCGATGGGAGATCGACCCCTACAGGGTTTTCTCCAAACGCATACTCTCGTCGTACATCCGAATGAGGATGGCCGCCACCTCGCTACGCTTGATGGAGCTTTCGGGATGGAAGGTGCCTTGGGCGTTGGAGCCGGTTAAGATGCCCGCACGGTAGAAGTCGTAGATTTCATCTGCATAGGCGTCGCCGGTCTTCACGTCGGGAATGGCGTTGTCCGAAATGGCGTTCATGGCCTCATACTCGTCCAGGGCGCCGTGGAGAATGTGGACAAACTCGCGGCGTGTAGCCGGGGCGTTCATCTGCGCCGTGGTATAGCTCTGGTACTTCGCCTCGATGATGCCTTCCTTCACGGCGTAGGCGACGTAGGTATCATACCAGTTGGCCGTACCGTTCTTCAGCGTCACCTTTCCATCGCTTTCCAGCTGGTGGAGCGCTGCCGCCAGCTTGATGGCCTCGGCCACGGTGAGGGTGTTGTCAGGCCGGAAGGTGGTGGCAGAGGTGCCGTCGATGAGATCGGCATCCCAGGCGTAGTACACGCTCTCGTAGTACCACTCCCCCTCGGGAACGTCCACAAAGGGAAGCTCATAGCTGGGCGTACCGGGATTGACGGGGAGGATAATGCCGCTGCCGATTCTGGGAATGACCTCGCCCTTCTTCACGATATCCCCGCAGTCCTCGCAGACCAGGTCGCCAGTGTAGCCAGGGGTAAGGATCGTTGCGGCTTTATAGCCCTCCAGCTTGGTGTGGACGTGATTGGTGGGATCGATGAGCGTGGTGACGGTAGTCAGCTCGTCCTCGCCCTCATTATCGGCAAAGTTCTTGCCGCAGTCGCAGTGCCAGTATTCCACATTGCCTTCCTCGGTACAGGTGGCGTCCTTGGCCGGAACATGGGTGAGGGTGTGGGTATGGCCGGGCTCCTCCGCCTTCACGGTGACGGCGGCGGTGCCGGACTTGCTCTTATCCACAGTAGAAGTGGCCGTGACGGTGAGGGTGGTGGCTGTTTCGTCCGCTGCCACGGTGAGGAGGCCGGTATTGCTGATGGTGGTACCGGTCGTGCTGTCCTCCACCGTCCAGGTCACAGTCTGGGCAGGATCATGCTCGCCGGTGACTGTAGCGGTGAACTGCTGCGTGCCGCCCTTGGTGACGGTCACGGTAGCGGGCTCCACGGTGACAGCAGTCACAGTGGGCTCTTCAATCTTCGTGCTTTCTGCCAAATCCAGTTGGAGATAGTCGAGATAGATAGTCTGGGCATTGTAGCCCTGCATATAGTTCATGTTCTCGTCGTACCAGTTGTCAGTGGCATAGGCGATGCGGATGGTGTGCTCGCCTTCGGTGAGCTGGAGAGTCATGTGGGTGCTGCGGGTATAGCCGTGACCCGACTGCATGACCGGGAAGAGCATGGTGCCCACGTCCTTGCCGTCCACATAGACCGAGCGGATGCCGCAGTTGTTTCCACTGGTGGAGTCGCCGCCGTTAAAGTAGGCAACGCTCAGGTAATATGCGCCGTCCTCGGGGATATCCACTGTGACGGTGACGCCGCTGTTCTCAGGATCCCGGGCGTTGCTGGTGACGGCGCCGGTACCGGAGTAGCCGGAAGTGGAGGTATAGAGCTGGGACGTATACGTGCCGCTCTCCGCCTCCACCTTCACGGTGGTGGGACGGATGGTAATGGGTGCGGAAAGCTCGGAGACGATGCCGTCTTCGTCCACCGCCACCACGCTATAGACGCCGTAGACCTCGGGGTCGGGGGTGTAGCTGCCGCCAGAGACATCCAGCCACTTCTGTCCATTCCAGAGGCGGTAGGTATAGCGGCTGTCCTCCTTCCAGGTGAGCACGCCGTTTTCATACGTCACAACGGGCATATCCGGGCAGGTGACATGGTTGTAGCTGCTGAGGTTGATCTTGCTGTCCTTGCCGCTGTCTGTGACCACAAGCTCCAGGGTGTGCGCGCCGGTGAGGTCAGTGGGCAGGACATAATCTGCGCCCATCTCCTCGCCGTCGAGCTTGAGGGAGGTGAGGGTATCGCCCTTACCGGTGAGGGTGATGTTCAGGGTGGCATTGCGATAGGGGTAGTTGGTGAGCTCAAAGGGGCCTTCCATATTGTCGTCCACAAAGGGACGGAAGACGATGCCGTCCTCGGTATACTCCATGCCGAAGAGGATTCGGTAGTAGCCCGAGAGGGTGCCGGCAATGGACCAAAGCTGGTTGCGCGAAGCAACGCCCGCGCCGGTGTTGAAGTCAATGACCTCATAGTTGGTGAGGGTCATGGCGCAGCCGCGGAGGCAGGAATTCCAGATCTCCTGCGCCAGCTGGTAGTTCCCCTCCTGGCCTGCGCCGATCATCAGCGTGGCCTCCCAGCCGGGCCATACGCCGCGGTTGTGGTAGATGGTGCCGCCCTGGCGGCCGTTCTTCTGGGGATAGACGGTGTCGGCGCCGTAGGTCACCAGGGGATAGTTTTCCATGATGGCCTGGGTCTGGTGCTCGTCGGCAATGCCATACATGACGGCATAGCCATTGGAGATCACATCGTACTTATAGGCCTTGGGCGCGCCCATGTAGTTGGGATACTCCCAGGAGACATAGAGGCCGCGCTCTTCGTCCCAGAAGTGCTCGTTGACATTCTCGACCAGCTCGGCCTTCATGGTCTCCCACTTGGCCACCACATCCGCGCCGTAGCCTAAAAGCTCGGCCGACCGTGCCATGATCTCATAGACCTGGCAGTAAATAATGTTGACGATAGAGGACTTGGATTCGGCAATGTTGGCCAGGCTGTCCTTATTGGTTTCGCTCATCCAGTCGGGGTAGGTCTTATCCCGGTGGTCCAGTCCGCCTGTTTCGCCCTTGAAGAGGCCGGTTTCAGGGTCATAGGCCACATGGAGATCCTGCTCGATGGTGTTCTCGGAATACTCGTAATACTTTTCCAGCAGCTTCAGGTCACCGGTGGTGAGGTATTGCTCCCAGATGGAGAGGGCGGTGATAATGCGATCCACCGAAACGGGGTAGGAGCCGCCGGTGCCGGTGTCCTGCTGGTAGACGGGATGGTCGGTATCCAGTCCCAACACCTTTTCCAGTGCACAGTTTTCCGATTCCTCGGGATAGATCCAGGCCAGGGAGTACTGCACGGACATGGCAGTATCCCGGGTCCAGACATAGTTCCAGTTGGTGCCGGTGTTGAACACGTCGCCATACTTACCGTCGAAGGTGTTTTCAAAGGTCTCCTCCATGGTGCGGTTGTAGACCGCCTCCAGGATGGGCATATTGTCTGCCGTGAAGGTAGGCTTGGAGGAGATGTCGGTGGAAAGGCGCCAGGTCTGCTCGCTGCCGCCATAGTTGGTGGTGATGGAGGTTCCATCGTTGGAGAACGCGCGGTAGCCGTTGTCATCCACGCGGTTAGCACTGATGGTATAGCTGGAGCCCTGGGCAGTGAGGATCCAGTTGGCACTGTGCCAATGAGACTGGGCGCCGGAGGTCTCAATGACGCCGGTGTTATTCTCCATATGCAGCACGCAGGCACTGTTTCCACTGTTTACAATGGAGAACATGTTGGCATTGCCCGAGACAGGCACCAGCTTCCAGGTATCCGTGCCGTTATCCACGGCCTTGACTTTGTCTTCGGCCAGCACCAGGCGCTTTCCCTGGTTTTCGATGTAGTAGGTACCGTCGCCCACGGGGATGAAGTCGAAGCGGGTGGCTGCCTCGTCATAATCTCCCTGGTTGGAGACATAGCCCAATGTTCCATCCTCCAGGACGGCGAAGATCTTGTCTGCCTGCTCGCCCCAGCGGCACTTCACCTGCACATCGGTATAGCGCATGGGCACTTCCACGCCCGTCTTGCCCAGGAGGGAGATGGCGTCGAACTTCAGCTCCACGTCTTTCACCATCCGGATGGTGAAAAGCTCCGAAGCCTTGGCGCTCTTGGGGGTGAGGATCGCCTTGCGGAGGCCGTCCTGAGAAATAGCAACGGAGAAGGACTCGCTGGTGCCGTCAGCCAGGACGATTTCCCCCTCAAAGGTATCGCCCAGGGCTTCGGGCAGGCCGTAGAACAGGATGGAATCGGCCTCCACCGTCTCGTCAAAGCTCAGCCCCATCTGATTGCCGGTGCAGGCGACTCTGCCGAGCAGTTCCGTCATGGGACGGAAGCCGCCGGTGGTGCCGGTGAGGTAGGCGTTCAGCGCCAAATCCTCGGGTGCGCCGCTCTGGAATTCGCCCTGGAGCTCCAGCTCGCTGAGGTAAGCGCCCTCACCTGGGTTCTCGGCCACGAACTTGACCCAATAGACATCGCCGGTTCCCAATTTCACGGTGACGCCCTCCGCGGTGGGGGTCACATCTTCCACCACGGTGCCGTCGCTGAAGACCAGGGAGCCGGTGACGTTCTCGCCGTACACCACAGCCTTGCTGAGCTGGTAGGGCTGGCGGAAGCGCACGCCGCCGTAGGTATTTTCTGCTGTGGGCTTCCAGATGGAGGTTTCGCCCTTCTCGCCGTCGATGAGGCTGCCGCAGTCCTGGGTGTTGGCCTGGTCAAAGGCCAGCCCGTCATAGGTGATGCTGGTGACCTCGCGCAGATAGGTGATGGTAAATTCTTTCAAATTCCACCCCTCATAGTCGGCGGTAAAGGTCAGTTTCTGAACCCCAGCCGTCAGGCGCAGCTCGGCGGTGACGGTCTTATATTCCTGCCAGCCTTCGGTGATGGGCACGCTGGCCACGGTGCTGCCGCCGGTGGAGGAAGCGACGCGCACGCCATCGGGTGCGCCCACCTCGTTGCCGCAGGCCACTTCCATGGAGATCTCATAGATGCCGGACTCGGCCACGTCAAGGGTATAGTCAAACCACTCGGTAAAATCGGTACCGCCGACGTTGGCGGTTTCATTGAAAATGCCGGAGGCATTTTCCCAGTTGGTGGCGGCGATGGTGACCGGGGTATCCTTTCTCACCGCATGGCCATCCTGGGGGGTAATCCAAGAGACATCCAGGTAATCCACATTCCAGGTGTTCTTGTTGTTCACCACCCGGACAGTGTGGCGACCCGCAGAGAGCTTCGCCGCCACGCCCAGGGACACATAGCTCTGCCAGCCCTTGGTGGTGGGGAAGGCACGGGTAGCATAGGAAACGCCGTCGATGAAGAACGCAGCTTCGCCGCCATCCTGATTATCGGCCACGCCCAGCGCCATGCGGTAGTAGCCGCTCTGACCCACATAGAGGTCGAACTCCACATACTTGCCGGCATAAAAATCGCCGATGTATCCGCCGCCGCTGCCGCCGTCCTCAAGCAGCTTGCCATCGGTCTTGGCATTTTCGGCCTCATAGCGGAGGGAATTGTCCGCGGTAAGCGCCGCGTCGCTGCCCGCCACGGCGATGTAGTCCAGGTTCCAGGCGCCATCCGCGCCCGAAACGGACGAGGTATTCACCACCTTCAGGGTGTGATCCCCCTCCGACAGCGCAACCGGAATGGCGATGAACTGGTAATTTGACCAGCCGCCGGTGTTGGCGACGGCAAAGGCCTGCGCCTCGCCCTCATCCACAGAGAGGGCGCCGGAGCAGCCGTCATTTTGGGTGGCGCCGCACAGCAGGACATAATAAGTTCCCGCCTCCTGCGCCGTCACGTGATAAGTTAGGCTGTAGTTTTGAAAAAAGTCGCCCACATAGGCCTTGCCGCTGCAATTGGCGGCGGTGTTGTCTTTGATTACGTTGATCTGGCCGTCATGCGACGCGTAGGCTTCCGCCTCCACCAGCGCCACCCGGCCGGTCGAGACTTCCAAGCCCGCCGCGGTCGCCGGCACAGCCGCCAAGCCCAACAGCATGGCCAGCGCAAGCAGCATGGCCAGCATTCTCTTTTGCATGGTACAATTCCTCCTCATAATCTATAGTATGCTTTGCGATGACATTCCTGATCTTCTGCGATCCCCTCGCTTCCTCCGCCGTGCGGCGCAGAATTTAATAAGAAAACGGGTCTTCCAAAATGGTCTGGGCGGCCAAGGCCGCCGCCCCCATGACAATGGGATTGTACTCCGACCGATTGACCTCAATATTGAGACCCTCCCAGATGGCGGGACGCAGACGCTCGCGCACCTGCTCTCGCACCAGCCGCAGCAGCAGCTCCGGCGCCAGATCCACCAGCTGATCCCCGATGACAATGGTGCTGGGGTTGAACTGGTTGATGAGATTGACAATCCCCACCACCAGATAGCCGCAGTTCCGCTCGTATTCCTCCAGCGCCAGGGGATCGCCCTGTCGGATGGCCTCGGCCAAGTCCCTGGTGGTGAAGTCCGCCGTCAGGCAGCTTGCCTCCCCCTGGAGAAGCCGCTGCTTTATGCGGTTTTCCAGCACCAGCAGCGAGCAGTAGAGCTCCAGGCAGCCGCGGTTTCCGCAGGCACATTTGGGACCATGAAAGTCGATGGAGGTGTGGCCGATTTCCCCCGCAATGCCCATGGCGCCCTGCACCAGCCGGCCATTGCTGAGAAGCCCGCAGCCAATGCCCTGTCCTGCCACAATATAGACAAGATTGCTGTTTTTTTCATTTTGCGCGTCATACCAGTAGCTCGCATAGGCTGCCGCGTTGGCGTCGTTGGAGAGCAGCACCGGAATATCAAACGCCTCCTGGAGCTTGGCGCTGATGGGGAATTCATCCCATCCCTCCAGGTTGGTGATAAAGGCGACTTCCCCCTCCTTCTGGAGGTAGGGACCCGGCACGGCAAAGCCGATGGCCATAATCCGTGTCTCCGGGTTCTCGGCGATCATCTTGTGGATATTGTGCTCCATGCTCCGCACCAGATCCTCCACCCCGATCTCCGCAGGAATCCGGTGGCATTTGAGCGCATAGACCTCGCCGGAGAGGCCAATGCGCACAATGCAGTAATACTTTCGCGTGATCATGACGCCGATCACCTGATAGCGCCTGCCGTTGATCCGCAGGCCGATGGAACGGCGGCCGCCTTCGCTGCTCAGAAATTCCGTTTCCACCACCAGCCCCAGGTCGATAAATTCCCCGATGATGTTGGTGATGGTAGCCCGCTTGAGGTTGGTGAGCCGCGCCAGCTCAGCCCGTGAGCAGCAGCCCTGCCTGCGCAGAGAATCAATCACCAGCGCCCGGTTTAAACGCTGCTGCTCTGCATGGTCAATCCCGCTTGAAACCGGCATGTTGCCTGTCTCCTTTCCTGCCATGATCCAACTGCCATTCTTGTAGTTGCAATATAGCATAGGGAAATTATCATGTCAAATTGGCATTTTATGTAATATTCTTGATTTTCTCGTCTCGTTTAACAATTTTAAACTGCAAAATTGTATATCCTGAGCGGAAAGATTCTATTTTGACGTTGTTCATTTTTTTAACATTATCGATAAATATGCAATATCTGCGCACTATACAAAACAACACCGAATAAATCTACATATTCCCCGGAGAAAAGCGAACCAGGCAGGCCTTTTCACAGGGGCAGGGCTGCTCCCTGGCCGCTTCGCGGTCGGGTCGATGTGGGCATCGACCCCTACGCATTGTGCCTGCCGGCACGCACCGCACCTGTAGAGGCGGATTGTACATCCGCCCGTGCCGGATGCGTTTACCATATATTTTGCAGAAATCGCGGGTGCCATCACGCGGCGGCATGAGGGCATGCCGCCCTACGGGTGCGGCGCAAAATAGCCCCGGGAATCCATCGATTCCCGGGGTGTTTGTCACTCTACGTGAATATTTCGCTGATCGAAGGCTTTTAATAGTTCGTCCATGTCGCCGGGGATGGAGATGGGCTCGCCGCAGAAGGCGATGGCGTTGGCCACGTCTTTCAGGCCGTTGCCGGTGACCACGCTGACTACCGTGGCGTCCTTCTCGATCTTTCCCTCCTCGCAGAGCTTCTTGAGCCCTGCCGTGCCGGTGACGCCGGCGGGCTCGCCGAAGACGCCGCAGGTTCTGCCCAGCAGCTTCTGGGCGGCCATGATTTCCTCGTCGGTCACATTGACCACCAGGCCGTTTGATTCCCGGATGGCCATGAGCGCCTTGTCAGCGTTGCGGGGGACGCCCACGGCAATGGAGTCGGCCAGGGTGTTCTCCTCCATGGGGTGCCAGGGCTGATTTTCCGCGATGGCGCGGTTCAAGGGGCAGCAGCCCGCCGCCTGGGCAGAGATGAGCCGGGGCAGGCGGTCGATGAAGCCAATGGCGTAGAGATCCTTCAAGCCCTTCCAGAGACCCGCGATGGTGCAGCCGTCGCCCACGGAGATGGCGATGTAGTCCGGCACCACCCAGTTAAGCTGCTCCATGATCTCCAGGGACACGGTCTTCTTGCCCTCGGAGAGGTAGGGGTTGATGGCGGCGTTGCGGTTATACCAGCCCCAGCGGTCGATGGCCGCTTTGCTCAGCTCAAAGGTGTCCTCATAGGAGCCCTGGACGGAGATCACCGTGGCGCCGAAGGTCATGAGCTGGGCGACCTTGCCCTTGGGGGCGCGGGAGGGCACAAAGATGTAGGTCTCAAAGCCAGCCGCCGCGGCGTTGCCCGCGAGGGACGAGGCGGCGTTGCCGGTGGAGGAGCAGGCGATAACCTTGGCGCCCGCCTCCCGCGCCTTAGCCACAGCCATGGCCGAGGCGCGGTCTTTTAAAGACGCCGTGGGATTGAGGCCGTCGTCCTTCACATAGAGCTTGGCGATGCCCAGCTGCTCTGCCAGGCGGTCGGCCGCATAGAGGGGCGACCAGCCCACCCGCAGGGGCGGATCGGGCGTGGTGTCCTCCACGGGGAGAAGCTCCCGGTAGCGCCACATGGTGAAGTTCTGCCGGTTTTTGAGGGTCTCTTTCGTGAAGACGGACTTGATGTAATCGTAATCGTAGACAATGTCCAAAATGCCGCCGCACTCACAGGTGGTGAGATCCGGCACGGCCTCATAGGTCTTGCCGCACTTGACGCAGCGGCCATATTTCACATGGCGCATGAAATGCTCCTTTCTTTCCGGGGCAGCAAATCGTAGGGGTCGATCTCCGATCGGCCCGTTTGCCCGCCGTGTGCGTTCGGCGAAGGTACGTCCGACGCGCCGGTGCGGCACGGGCGGATATAAAATCCGCCCCTACAGACCCGCCTCCGGTTTCCGCGTAGGGGCGGGCTTTATGCCCGCCCGAAGCCGGCGCGTCCGTTTTCCCCTACAGGGAAGCCAAAACGCCGCTTTCCTCGTTGAAGGCCTCGATGAGCTGATCCAAGTCCTTGGCCTGCTGGTGGACAGTGTCCCAGACGGACTTGTCATACCACTGGGCGTTGAGATCCTCCACGTCCATGCCCTGCTGCTCCACCCAGGTGTAGTACTTGAGGTTGTGCACCCGCTTGCGCTCGGCATAGGTGAGCTCCAGGAGGCTGTCGGTCTTGAGGCCAAGCATGTGGAGGTGGTGATCCAGGGAGGCCTCGTGGGCGTTGTAGGCGCCGTACATGTCATTGAGCTCGTTGACGCGGGAGCGGTACATGACGGCAGAGTCGGTGAGGACGGTGACCACCACGTCGCTCTCGGTAAACTCATAATACTTTGCCATCTTGATGCAGCAGAGCACGTTGGCAATGCCGGAAATGCCCATCCAGGTGAGCTTTTCGATGAGCTCGTCGGAAAGACCCAGCTCGTTCTTGAGGTAGGCCTGACCCTCGGGGGTGTTGAAGAGGCGCAGCAGGCGCTGGGAGTCCTCGTCGTCGATGGCGATGGCCATGTCGGTGTTGCGCACATTGTGCACCCAGGGGATGTGCTTGTCGCCGATGCCCTCGATGCGGTGGCCGCCGAAGCCGTTGTTCAAAATGGTGGGGCACTGGAGGGCTTCGCCCACGGCCAGCTTCATCTGGGGATAGCGCTCCTTCAAGAGATCGCCGGCGGACATAGTGCCCGCGGAGCCGGAGGTGAAGCAGGCGCCCGAAAGGGTCTGGCCGGGCTTTTTCACAGCCTCAAAGAGCTCTGCCAGGGCGTAGCCCGTGACATTATAGTGCCACAGGGGGTTGCCCATTTCGGCAAACTGGTTGAAAATCATCATAGAGGGATCTTTTTTGAGCTCCCAGGTCTTGTCGAAGATCTCCTTGACGTTGGATTCGCAGCCGGGGGTGGCGATGATCTGTCCGGCGATGGACTTGAGCCACTCAAAGCGCTCCTTGGACATATCCTCGGGCAGGATGGCCACGGAGTCACAGGCCAGGAGCTTGGAGTTGAAGGCGCCACCGCGGCAGTAGTTGCCCGTGGACGGCCAGACGGCATGGTGGTAGGTGGCGTCAAACTGACCCGTCACCAGCCGGGGCGCCAGGCAGCCGAAGGAGGCGCCCACCTTGTGGCAGCCCGTGGGGAACCACTTGCCGGCCATGGCGATGATCCGGCAGGGCACGCCGGACAGGCTGGAGGGAATCTCCACGAAGTTCGGCACCGCCTGGAAAAGGCCGCCGGACTCCTTGGCCTCGTTGTGCCAGGAGATGCGGAAGAGGTTCACCGGATCCACGTCCCACAGCCCCGTATGGGCGAGCTTGGCCTTGATCTTTTCCGGGATGAGGTCGGGATTTTGCATCTGGGCGATGGTGGGGATGACGATGTGGTTTTCCCGCGCCTTCTGGATGTTGTGCTTGAGGCCTTCCTGGTTGATGGTGAGATCGATCATGATGTTAATTCCCTCCTACTTTACTATCTAAATAAGAATAGAGCGTGTACTTGGAGATTCCAAAGTGCTTGGCGATCTTGTCGCCGGACTTGGTGATGAGCATGGCGCCGTTGGTGTTGAGGAAGTGGATGGCCTTGATCTTATCCTCCTTGGTCATCAGCGCCACAGGCTTACCCACCAGCTCGTCAGACTGGCGAATGAGATCGTCCAGCAGGTCGGCTACGTTGAGGGTGATGCGCTCGGGCTCCTTGCGCTCACTTTCTTTGGTGCCGATGAGGTCGTGCACCGCGTGCTCCACCATGGTGAGCGCCGAGATGTCGTAGTTCACGCAGAAAATCGCGCAGATTTTTCCGCTGCTGTCCCGGATATACATGGAGGAGGATTTTAAAATTTTGCCGTCGGGGGTGCGGGTCAGGTAGCACAGCTCATCGGGCATGTCGTCCCGGGGCTGCCCCAGCTGCTCGAGCACCACGTGGGAAGGGCCGTCTCCAATTTTTCGGCCGGTGACATGCCCGTTTTCGATGGCGACGATGGAGTGATACGCACTTTGGTCGGATAACTCGTGGATCACCACCTCGCAGTTACTGCCGAACTGCGCCGCTATGCCCTTGGCGATTTGCTTTAAGTTTTCCAGCTGATTCTGTTCCAGTATGACCACCTTCTTTTCTGACGCAAATGATATTCCACTGTGTTTATCATACCACATCCCGGAGAGATTGCAAGGGATTTTCTGAAAAAAATTAAGGCTGACAAAAATTCTGTTTGACAAAACCATTTCTTGTGTTATGATGGTATCAGAAGGGTTCCCCCAGAGGGAGCAACGGACAAGTGAATGATGAACCAGGGAGGGTCATTACCATGAATTATGAAGCTATCAAGGCAGCCGCCGAAGGCTACAAGGAAGACATGTCGAAGTTTCTGCGCGCCATGATCGCCATCCCCAGCGAGAGCTGCGAGGAGGAGGGCGTGGTCAAGTGCATCGAGGCCGAGATGAAGAAGCTGAACTTTGACAAGGTGGAAATCGACGGCCTGGGCAACGTCATCGGCTGGATGGGCGACGGCGAGAAGATCATCGCCATCGACTCCCACATCGACACCGTGGG
>NHCFR00700__coassemble_2001_pt1 | contig 12047 bp, 11 predicted proteins | sample NHCFR00700__metabat2_high_PE_007 | metagenome-assembled genome bin NHCFR00700 | reverse complement strand
GGATGGGGCGAAAGATTGGGCGAAGGCCGCAGACACAATTGTGCGGTGATGCCCTAGATATATCCTGTGGTCAGGCGCGTGGCGCCTGGCGTTTTTTTCGGAGGCAGTATGGGAATATTTGAATTGTTTTTGCTGGCGGTGGGGCTTTCCATGGATGCCTTCGCCGTGGCGGTCTGCAAGGGACTGGCCACCGAGTCCATGCGGCCGCGGCACATGGTCATCGTGGGTTTGTGGTTTGGCGGCTTCCAGGCGCTGATGCCCCTGGTGGGATATTTTCTGGGCGCGGCCTTTCAAAAGTATATCACGGCGGTGGATCACTGGGTGGCCTTTGTGCTCTTGGCGCTCATCGGCGGCAATATGATCCGGGAGTCCTTCTCCTGTGAGGCGGAGCATGCCGACAGCTCCCTGTCGCCCGCGGTCATGGCGCCCATGGCCGTGGCCACCAGCATCGACGCATTGGCTGTGGGCATCACCTTTGCCCTGCTGCCCGATGTGCAGATCGTCCCGGCGGTGAGCTTCATCGGCGTCATCACCTTCCTCCTCTCGGCGCTGGGCGTCAAGGTGGGCAACGTCTTTGGCGCGCGCTACAAGTCCAAGGCCGAGTTTTTGGGCGGCGCCATTCTGGTGCTCCTGGGGCTGAAAATCCTCTTAGAGCACCTGGGAATTTTAGGATAGTGCACCGCACCTTGTAGGGGCGGATTAAATATCCGCCCGAGGCAGCTGTGATTCCCGCAAGCCTCCTGCAAAACGCACCCTGGCACGGGCGCATATACAATGCGCCCCAACACTCAAAATCGGTAGCCGCTTCGCGGACGGGTCGATGAGGGCATCGACCCCTACAGGGTGCAGACGAATTTTGCAGCGCATACAAAATCCCCAGCTTCGTTCATCGAAGCTGGGGATTTTCCGCAAATACTCAATAATTCTCAGCCTTGACCTCGAAATACGCCTGGGGATGGGCGCAGACGGGGCAGACTGCGGGGGCTTCCTTGCCCACCACGATGTGGCCGCAGTTGCGGCACTTCCAGATGGCGTCGCCCTCCTTGGAGAACACCAGCTTGTCCTTCACATTGGCCAGGAGCTTCAGGTACCGCTCCTCGTGCTCCTTCTCAATGGCGGCCACGCCCTCGAAGAGCGCCGCAATGGTGTCGAAACCCTCCTCCCGGGCTTCCTTGGCGAAGGTGGCGTACATGTCCGTCCACTCGTAGTGCTCGCCGGCGGCGGCATCGGCCAGGTTGGTCAGGGTGTCGGGCACGGCGCCGCCCTTCAAGAGCTTGAACCAGAGCTTGGCGTGCTCCTTTTCATTGTCGGCCGTCTCCTGGAAGAGGGCGGCGATCTGCTCATAGCCGTCCTTCTTGGCGCGGGAGGCGTAGTAGGTGTACTTGTTGCGGGCTTCGGACTCGCCGGAATAGGCGGTCATCAGGTTTTTCTCGGTCTTGCTGCCTTTGAGTTCCATGGGATTGGCTCCTTTCAATTTCAGTAATCATTCTTGTTTTTATTATACCATACTTTTCTGCTTTGTCAATATGATTTTTCCCAGCGGGAATGGCCTTCATTCTTGCATAAGAAACGGGACAAATCCCGGCGGTGTCTGTGTAATATTCATAAAAATTTGCAAATTACTGAATATTCATGCAGACCAGCCTTGACTTTTCCCGCCGGGAGTGCTACCTTATACCCATCGACTAAAAAAGAAAAGAGGATTCCTATGAAAAAGCTTCTTGCAATCCTGCTGGCGCTGATGCTGATTGTGAGCCTTGCGGCCTGCGCCTCCGGCAGCGACACCACCACGGATTCCACCGACACCGCGGACACCGCCGATACCACCCAGACCAACGACACCGCGGACACCACGGACACCACCGATACCACCGACGACGCCTCCGACGCGGTCTTCACCACCGTGGAGGCCGGCAAGCTCCACATGTCCACCAACGCCGCCTTCCCTCCCTATGAGATGGTGGCCGACGGCGAGGGCTTTGAGGGCACCGGCTACGAGGGCATCGACGTGGAAATCGCCTATGCCATTGCCCAGAAGCTGGGTCTCGAGCTGGTGGTGGACGACATGGACTTCACCGCTGCCCTGGAGGCTGCGCAGTCCGGTAAGAGCGACATGGTCATGGCCGGCGTCACCGTCAATGAAGACCGCCTGGCTGTGATGGACTTCTCTGAATCCTACGCCACCGGTGTGCAGGTGGTCATCGTCACCGAGGATTCCCCCATCACCACCCTGGATGACATCGAGGGCAAGCTCATCGGCACCCAGAAGGGCACCACCGGCTTCACCTACGCCTCCGACACCCCCGAGAACGGCGGCTACGGCGAGGACGCTGTCATCGGCTTTGACAACGGCCTGTCCGCTGTCCAGGCGCTGAAGAACGGCCAGGTGGACTGCGTCATCATCGACAACGCCCCCGCCCAGACCTTCGTGGCTGAGAACCCCGGCCTCAAGATCCTGGACACTGAGTGGGTCACCGAGGACTATGCCATCGGCGTGGCCAAGGGCAACACCGCGCTTCTGGACGCCATCAACGGCGCCCTGGACGAGCTCATTGCCGACGGCACCGTCCAGAGCATCATCGACACCTACATCACCGCGGAATAATTCCGTGTAGTCCGAAAAGGGCGGCAAACTGCCGCCTTTTTCGGCATGTTGAGAGAAAGAAAGGGGATGGCCATGGATCTGGTACAGAACTATACCATCTGGAAGGAAATGATGAAGGCCGGTGAAGCGCTGCCCGCGTGGCAGACGGCATTCGTCAAGTTCTATCAGGCATTTATCGAAGGCAACCGCTGGCAGCAGTATCTGGAGGGCGTGGGCGTCACGCTGATGGTCACGGCCATGGCGCTGCTCTTGGGCATTTTGCTGGGCGTCGTGGTGGCGGTGATCCGCACGGCGCACGATCAGCAGCGGCTGGGACAGAAGAATTTCTTCCTGGGCATTGTCAATTTTATCTGCAAGGTCTATGTGACCATCATCCGCGGCACCCCCATGATGGTACAGCTCTTGATTATGAGCTTTGTCATCTTCAAGTCCAGCCGGCAGTTCACCCTGGTGGGCACGCTGACGCTGGGCATCAACTCCGGCGCCTATGTGGCCGAGATCATCCGCGGCGGCCTCATGTCGTTGGATCCCGGCCAGGCCGAGGCAGGCCGCTCGCTGGGTCTTGGCTATGCCGACACCATGCGCTTTATCGTCATCCCCCAGGCCTTCAAGGCCATTTTGCCGGCGCTGGGCAATGAGTTCATCATCCTTTTGAAGGATACCTCCCTCATCAGCGTCATCGGCGGCAAAGAGGTGCTCTACTTCGCCCGCGCCATTGCCGACCGCAACTACGAGCAGATGTTCCCCCTGGTGGGCACGGCCTGCATCTATCTGGTGCTGGTGATGATCTTCACCTGGCTCCAGGGCAAACTGGAAAGGAGGCTCAGGCAGAGTGATCGACGTTAAGGGACTTTGCAAATCCTTTGGGGACAACCTGGTGCTGGACAACATCGACCAGCACATCCATCCCGGCGAAAAGGTGGTCGTCATCGGCCCCTCCGGCTCGGGCAAATCCACGTTCCTTCGGTGCCTCAACCTGCTGGAGACTCCCACGACCGGCACCATCACCTTTGAAGGCACCGAGATCACCAATCCCAAGGTGGACATCAACGCCATCCGGCGGCAGATGGGCATGGTGTTCCAGCACTTTAACCTCTTCCCCAACATGACCATCCGCAAGAACATCACCCTGGCGCCGGTGCGCACCAAGCGCATGACCCAGGCTGAGGCCGACGAAGAGGCCATGCGCCTTTTAAAGCGGGTGGGGCTGGCCGACCGCGCCGAGTCCTACCCGGCGCAGCTCTCCGGCGGCCAGAAGCAGCGCATCGCCATCGTCCGGGCGTTGGCCATGAAGCCCAAGCTCATGCTCTTTGATGAGCCCACCTCGGCCTTGGATCCCGAGATGGTGGGCGAGGTGCTGGACGTCATGAAGGAGCTTGCCCACGAGGGCATGACCATGGTGGTGGTCACCCACGAGATGGGCTTTGCCCGTGAAGTGGGCAGCCGGGTGCTGTTCATGGATCAGGGACACATCCTCGAAGAGGGCGAGCCCAAAGCAGTGTTTGAGAATCCCCAAAACCCCCGCCTCCAGGATTTTCTGAGCAAGGTGTTGTAAATTGGATCGGAACCCCTGCGGTAAACGCCGCAGGGGTTTTTTGCATACCCGTAGGGGCGGCCTTTATGGCCGCCCGTACCGCACCCTGTAGGGGTCGATGAGGGCATCGACCCCTACAAAATGCCGTGCATCAGCAGGGGCGGCGCCTAAAATTTGCCTGTTACCCTTTTCAATTTGGGTAAAATCTAGTATACTATACACATTCCACAAATCTCGCCGCAGCGCCGGCGTTGGGAGTGATGAAATTGGCGGAATACGTCATTGAAATGCTGCATATCACCAAGGAGTTCCCGGGGATCCGGGCGAACGACGACGTCACCCTCCAGCTGAAAAAGGGGGAGATTCACGCGCTTCTCGGCGAAAACGGCGCGGGAAAATCCACCCTCATGAGCGTGCTCTTCGGCCTCTACCAGCCCGAGCACGGCACCATTTTGAAAAACGGCCAGCCTGTCACCATCCGCGATCCCAACGACGCCAACGCTCTCCACATCGGCATGGTGCACCAGCACTTCAAGCTGGTGGAGTGCTACACGGTGCTCGACAATATCATCCTGGGCGTGGAGCCCACCCGTCTGGGCTTCCTCCAGAAGCAGCAGGCGCGGGAGAAGGTGCAGTCGCTTTCCGAGCGCTATGGCCTCAAGGTGGATCTGGACGCCAAGGTGGAGGACATCACCGTGGGCATGCAGCAGCGCACTGAGATTCTCAAAATGCTCTATCGTGACAACGAAATCCTGATTTTCGACGAGCCCACCGCCGTCTTGACGCCCCAGGAGATCGAGGAGCTCATGGCGGTGATGAAAAACCTGGCCGCCGAGGGCAAGAGCATCCTCTTCATCTCCCACAAGCTCTCGGAGATCATGGCCGTGGCCGACCGGTGCACGGTGCTCCGCAAGGGCAAGTGCATCGGCACCGTCAACACCGCCGACACCACCCCTGAGGCGCTCTCGGCCATGATGGTGGGCAGGCAGGTGGAGCTCACCATCGACAAGGCTCCCGCCAAGCCCGGGGCGGTGGTGCTGGAGGTCTCCCACCTCACGGTGCCCTCCAAGGTTCACAAGGGAAACGCCGTCAAGGACGTGTCCTTCACCGTGCGCCGGGGGGAGATTCTCTGTCTGGCGGGCATTGAGGGCAATGGCCAGACCCAGCTGGTGCACGCCCTCACAGGCCTCAGCCGTGTGGGCGGCGGCAGCGTCAAGCTCCTGGGGCAGGACATCACCCATGCTACGGTGCGCCGCCGCAGCCGCGCCGGCATGAGCCACATCCCCGAGGATCGCCACAAGCACGGCCTGGTGCTGGACTACTCCCTGGAGGAGAACATGGTGCTCCAGCGCTACTGGCAGCCGCAGTTTCAAAAGGCGGGCTTTTTGAACTTCCCGGCCATGCGCGCCTACTCCGACCGGCTCATCGAGCAGTACGACGTCCGCAGCGGCCAGGGGAGCCTCACCCCCGCTCGCGCCATGTCCGGCGGCAACCAACAGAAGGCCATCGTCGCCCGGGAGATCGACAAGGATCCCGAGCTCCTGGTGGCCGTCCAGCCCACCCGGGGCTTGGACGTGGGCGCCATTGAGTATATCCACCATCAGATTCTGGCCGTGCGGGACGCGGGCAAGGCGGTGCTTCTGGTGTCGCTGGAGCTCGACGAGGTGATGAACCTCTCCGACCGCATTCTGGTCATGTACGAGGGCGAGCTGGTGGGACAGTTCGACCCCAAAACCGTCACCGTGGAGGAGCTGGGTCTTTACATGGCCGGCGCCAAGCGGATGGAGCTGTAAGGAGGCTGCCATGGATAAGAAACCAACCTCGACCCTGCTGGATCGGAGCCTGGGCGGGCTCTCGTCGGTGGCGGCCGCCCTGATCGCCATTGTCATCGGCCTGGCGCTGGGACTTGTGGTGCTCCTGGCGCTGGACGCCCAGCATGCCTGGAAGGACGGCTTTGTGCCCATTCTCCAGGCGGGGTTCCGCAACGCCACCAATGAGTCCCTGGCCAAGGTGGGCATGCACCTGAGCACCCTGGGGCAGGAGATCGTGGAGGCCGCGCCGCTGATCCTCTGCGGCCTCTCGGTGGCCTTCGCCTTCAAGACCGGCCTTTTCAACATCGGCGCGGCGGGGCAGTACACCGTGGGCGCCTTCGGCGGGCTCTATGCCGCCCTGGTGCTGCACCTTCCCTGGTGGCTGTGCCTCCTCTTCGCCACAGTCTTCGGCGCCGTCTGGGGCGCCATCCCCGGCCTCTTCAAGGCCTACCTCAACATCAACGAGGTCATCACCTCCATCATGTTCAACTGGGTGGGGCTCTATGCCGTGAATACCATCACCTACGGCCGGGGCTACGGCATCATGTACAACGCCGCCCAGGCCAAGACCTACGCAATCAAGGAGGTGAGCCCCCAGTCCCTGATCCCCTCCAAGCTCTTCGGCTGGGATCTCTATGAGACGTTCAAATATGGCTCCATCTCCATTGCCATCTTCCTGGCGGTGCTCGTGGCGGTGGTGGTGCTCATCGTGTTAAAGCGCACCACCTTCGGCTATGAATTAAAGGCCTGCGGCCACAACCCCCACGCCGCCAAGTACGCCGGAATCAACGAAAAGCGCTCCATCATCCTGGCCATGGTCATCGCCGGGGCGCTGGCGGGCTTTGGCGCGGGGCTTTATTACCTGGCCGGCGGCGCCCAGTGGAATCCCCAGGACTCCACCACCCTGCCCAGCATGGGCTTCGACGGCATCTCCGTGGCGCTGCTCGCGTCGCTGCACCCGGTGGGCTGCATCTTCTCGGGACTCTTCATCTCCCACCTCTCCACCGGCGGCGCCCAGATGACCCAGCTCTATTTCCCCGGCGAGATCGCCGACGTGGTCTCGGGCATCATCATCTACCTGTGCGCCTTCTCCAGCCTCTTCCGCGGCTGGGTGCGCCGGGGTCTCGTCCGGCTCTTCGCCGGCAAGGGCAGAAAGGAGGCCAAGGGCAATGACACTGCTGATTAAGTACACCCTGATCTATGGCATCGTCCTGATGCTGGTCGCCCTGGGCGGCTGCTTCTCGGAGCACTCGGGCATCATCAACATCGCCCTGGAGGGCATCATGGTCATCGGCGGCGTCATGGGGCTTCTGGTGCTGGTGAACCTGCCGCCGGAGATCAGCGCCTTTGCCAAGGTGTTTCTCTGCATGGCCGTGGCGGGGCTTTCGGGGCTTGCCTATTCGGCGCTTTTGGCCTTCGCCTCCATCAACTTAAAGGCCGACCAGACCATCGGCGGCACGGCCTTGAACCTCCTGGCGACAGCTGTGGCGCTGGTGCTGGTCAAGCGCTACAACACCACCACCCAGTCCCCCAAGCTCACCTTTGTCAACGCCGACTTCCTCTTCAACATCGGCCCCATCACCGTCAACTGGTTTTTGGTGGTGGGCGTGGTGCTGCTGATCGTGTCCATGGTGGTGCTCTACAAGACCCGCTTCGGCATGCGCCTCATGGCCTGCGGCGAGCATCCCCAGGCGGCGGACTCCGTGGGCATCAACGTCTACCGGATGCGCTGGGCGGGCGTCCTCATCTCGGGCTTTTTGGGCGGCCTGGGCGGCCTTGCCTACATCGTCCCGGCGGTGCAGATCTGGAACTTTGAAGGCGGCGTCACCGGCATGGGCTTCCTGGCGCTGGCCGTGATGATCTTCGGCCAGTGGAAGCCGGGGAGAATCTTCCTGGCGGCCATGTTCTTCGCCGTGTTCAAGGCGCTGGCCAATATCTACGATTCCACCTTCCTCAGTGCCCTCAACATGACCAAGGAGGTCTATAACATGATGCCCTTCCTGGCGTCCATGGTGATTCTGGCCTTCACGTCCAAGAACTCCCGCGCCCCCAAGGCCGAGGGCATCCCCTACGACAAGGGACAGCGATAAGGAGGCAAAGCCATGCGCACCGTAGATCTCATTGAAAAAAAGCGAAACGGCCTGGCGCTCACCAAGGCCGAGATCGACTTCCTCATCGATGGCTATACCCGGGGGGAGATCCCCGATTACCAGATGGCCGCCTGGGCCATGGCCGTGTACTTCCGGGGCATGACCCGGGAGGAGACCGTGGCGCTCACCCAGGCCATGGAGCATTCCGGCGACACGGTGGACTTGAGCGCCTTCGGCCGCTACTCGGTGGACAAGCACTCCACCGGCGGCGTGGGGGACAAGACCACTCTGATTGTGGCGCCCATCGTGGCGTCCCTGGGCGGCAAGCTGGCCAAGATGTCCGGCCGGGGCCTGGGGCACACCGGCGGCACCGTGGACAAGCTGGAATCCATCCCCGGCTTCCAGACCACCCTCACCCCCGAGGCCTTCCGCCGCCAGGTGGAGGAGATCGGCGTGGCCGTCATCGGCCAGAGCGGCGACCTCACCCCGGCGGACAAGAAGCTCTACGCCCTGCGGGACGTCACCGCCACGGTGGACTCCATGCCGCTCATCGCCTCGTCCATTCTCTCGAAGAAGCTGGCGGCGGGCGCCAAGTCCATTGTGCTGGACGTAAAGTGCGGCTCCGGCGCCTTTATGAAGACCGAGGCCGACGGCCGCGCCCTGGCCGAGACCATGGTGTCCATCGGTTCGGCCTGCGGGCGGAACATGGCCGCCCTGATTACCAACATGGACTTGCCCCTGGGCATGTACATCGGAAACGCATTGGAGGTCATGGAGGCTGTGGACGTGCTGCGGGGCAAGCCCGGCGCCCTGCGGGAGCTGTGCAGCGCCCTCGCGGCGCAGATGCTCTCCCTCTGCCACGGCTGGACGGTGGCCGAGGCCACGGAGCGGGTCATCGAGGCCATCGACTCCGGCCGCGCCATGGAGACCATGGAAAAATGGGTGGCCGCCCAGGGCGGCGACGCGGCGGCGCTCACCGACTTTACCCGCCTGCCCCAGGCGGCGGAAAAGCACCCGGTGCTGGCGCAGCGCAGCGGCTACCTCACCCATATGGACGCCGAGGGCGTGGGCATCGCCTCGTCCATCCTGGGCGCCGGACGGCGGCAGAAGGGCGACACCATCGACCCGGCGGCGGGAATCGTCCTGGAGAAGACCACCGGAGACTTTGTAGAGAAGGGCGCGGTGCTGGCCTGGCTCCACACCAACCAGCCCGCCACGATCCCCGAGGCCGAGGCGCGATTCACCGCCGCCCTGACCTGGGGCGAGGAAAAGCCGGAAGCCCAGCCTCTGATTTACGGCATTGTCCGGGGAGGCGCCCATGGCTGATGTCTTGATGATCGGCATCGCCGGCGGCTCCGGCAGCGGCAAGACCACCCTGGTCAAGGGGCTGGTGAGCTGCTTTGGCGAGGCCATCACGGTGCTGAGCCACGACAATTACTATAAAGCCCACGACGATCTCACCTACGACGAGCGCGCCAGGCTCAACTACGACCACCCCGACGCCTTCGATACCGATTTGATGATCGAGCACCTGAAGCTTTTGAAGGAGGGTCGGCCGATCCACTGCCCGGTCTATGACTACACGGTGCACAACCGCAGCCGGGAGGTGCTTCTGGTGGAGCCCAAGCCGGTGATCGTGGTGGAGGGCATCTTGATCTTTGAAAACAAGGCGCTCTGCGACGAGATGGACATTCGGATCTTCGTGGACGACGACGCCGACGTGCGGCTGTGCCGCCGCATCAAGCGGGACGTCAAGAAGCGGGGAAGAACCCTCGAATCGGTGATCGAGCAATACCTCACCACGGTCAAGCCCATGCACGAGCAGTTCGTGGAGCCCAGCAAGAAAAACGCCAACCTGGTGGTGCCCGAGGGCGGAAAAAACCTGGTTGCACAGGAGATGATCCTGGAGCGGATCCGCAAGCACATCCGGGAGGCATAGAAAAAACGCGCTGCAGCGATGCAGCGCGTTTTTTATCATGGTGGCAATCAGGCGCGCGGTGGTGCGCCGCACGGGCGGACGCGCAATGCGCGCCCCTACGGGGTGCACCGCAAATCCCTTACTCCTCCTTGGCCGTGATGGCGATGTGCAGCTCGTCGAGCTGCTTCTGCTCCACGGTGGAGGGGGCGCCCATCATGATATCCTGGGCGTTCTTGTTCATGGGGAAGGGGATGATCTCCCGGATGGACTCCTCGCCGGCCAGCAGCATGACCATCCGATCCACGCCGGGGGCGATGCCCGCGTGGGGGGGCGCGCCGTAGGTGAAGGCGTTGTACATGGCGGGGAACTTGGCCTTCACGTCGTCCTCCCCCAGCCGCACCAGCTGGAAGGCCTCGATCATGATCTCCGGGTCGTGGTTCCGCACCGCGCCGGAGGACAGCTCCACGCCGTTGCACACCAGGTCGTACTGGAAGGCGGTGATGGTCAGGGGGTCCACCTCGCGGTTGGCGGCCTTTTTCAGGATCTCCAGCCCGCCGTTGGGCATGGAGAAGGGGTTGTGGCAGAACTCCAGCTCGCCGGACTCCTCGCCGATTTCGTACATGGGGAAGTCCACGATCCAGCAGAATTCATAGCGCTCGCGGTCCATGTGCCCTTCGCAGGCGTTACCCAGCTTGTTGCGAAGCACACCCGCGGTCTTCTGGGCGGCGCCCTTCTTGCCGGCGGTGAAGCCCACGAAGTCGCCGGGCTTGAGGCCGAGGGCGGCGGTCAGCTCGTCCTTGCGCTCCGTGAGGAACTTGGCGATGCCGCCGGAGAGGTTCCCGGCTTCATCCACCTTCACCCAGTAGGCCTTGCTGCCGGCCTGGACTTCCACCTCGGCAAGGAGCTTGTCGATGGCCTTGCGGGCAAGCTTGCAGTCGGAGACCCGAATGGCCTTGACGGTGTTGCCGGCGAAGGGCTCGAAGCCGCAGTCGGCAAACTGGCTTGCGTCCTGCACCGTGAGGTCAATGCGAAGGTCGGGCTTGTCGGAGCCGTAGGTTTCCATGGCCTCGGTGAAGCCGATGCGGCGGAAGGGGGCGGAGGAGGCCACATTGTACTTGCCGAACTTGGCGAAAATGGGCGGCAGCACGTCCTCGAGAATGGCGAAGACGTCGTCCTGGCCGGCGAAGGCCATCTCCATGTCCAGCTGGTAGAACTCGCCGGGGCTGCGGTCGCCGCGGGCGTCCTCGTCGCGGAAGCAGGGGGCGATCTGGAAGTAGCGGTCAAAGCCGGAGGTCATCAAAAGCTGCTTGAACTGCTGGGGCGCCTGGGGCAGGGCATAGAACTTGCCGGGGTGCTTCCGGGCGGGCACCAGGTAGTCCCGCGCGCCCTCGGGGGAGGAGGCGGTGAGAATGGGGGTGGTGATCTCCAGGAAACCGTGGGCGGTCATGGCGGCGCGGATGGCGGCCACCACCTGGCAGCGGAGAATGATGTTGTTCTTCACCGCGGGGTTGCGGAGGTCGAGGTAGCGGTACTTGAGCCGGAGGGTCTCGTCGGCGTCGCGGCTGCGGTTGATCTCAAAGGGCAGCTCATTGTAGCGGCAGCGGCCGAGGACTTTGATCTCCGTGGGGACAACCTCAATCTCGCCGGTGGGGAGCTTGGGGTTCTTGCTGGCGCGCTCGCGGACGGTGCCGGTCACAGAGATGGTGGATTCCTTGTTGATGGGCTTGATGACCTTCATCATCTCTTCGGTCTCCACCACCACCTGGGTGGTGCCGTAGAAGTCCCGCACCACCACGAAGGCGAAGTTGTTGCCGACCTCGCGGACGTTTTCCATCCAGCCCACGATGGTCACTTGTTTGCCTGCATCGGCGAGCCGCAGCTCCCCGCAGGTGTGGGTTCTTGACTGAAACATAGTATTTCCTTCCTTTTTTGGGATTGTTGATTCTAAAATCGAACCTGGGCACGGGCGGGGATGAACCCCGCCCCTACAGGCACGCCTCCGATCTTCTCATAGGGGCGGGCTTTATGCCCGCCCCAGGCTGTAGAAAAACCCCGCAGAAGACTGATGCGACAGAGCAGCGGGGGGTGT
>NHCFR00700__coassemble_1979_pt1 | contig 12194 bp, 10 predicted proteins | sample NHCFR00700__metabat2_high_PE_007 | metagenome-assembled genome bin NHCFR00700 | reverse complement strand
TGTGCATTTTGCACAGGGGCTGGCTCTTAATGAGACAGCCCCGCATTTTGATTTCCCCTCTTGACATCCCGCCGGAACTCCTGTAAAATTCTTTTAGCAATCGGCATGGCCGGTTGCTGTTTGCTGTTTACAACTAATCCAAATTTGCTATTATATAATCCGTTTCGTGATTAACAGGAGGCACCATGGAATTCTATCAGCAGTTTGTCAAAGAGGCATACGACGAAAACGGCGTACTCACGGAATTTGCCATCCAGCCGCCGAAACACTTCAACTTCGGCTATGATGTGGTGGATGCCCTGGCCGAGAAGGAGCCGGAGAAGGTTTGCATGGTCTGGTGCGACCAGGAGGAGCGGGAGCGGTTCTTCACCTTTGCCGAGATGTCCAGGCTCAGCAACCAGGCGGCCAACGTCTTCCGCGCCCACGGCATCGGCAAGGGCGACCATGTGATGCTCATGCTCAAGCGAAACTATGAGTACTGGTACATCATCGTGGCGCTCCACAAGCTGGGCGCCGTGGCCATCCCTGCGACCCATACCCTCATGGCTGCCGACATTGACTACCGCGTCAAGGCCGTGGACGTGAAGGCTGTGGTGGTCACCGCCGACAACAGCGACGGCCCCAAGGAGCTCAATAAATGTAATCCCGCCGGCGTGGAAAAATTCCTCATCCGCGGCCAGATGCCCGGCTATGTGGATCTCAACGCCGAGATCGAGGCCGCTTCGTCGGACTTTGACCGGGTAGAAACCCTGGCTACAGAGCCCATGCTCCTCTACTTCACCTCCGGCACCACCGGCGAGCCCAAGGCCGTCATGCACGACCACACCTATGCCCTGTGCCACATTCTCACTGCCAAGCACTGGCAGAATGTCCGCAAGGACGGCCTCCATCTGAGCGTCTCCGACACCGGCTGGGGCAAGGCCGCCTGGGGCAAGCTCTACGGCCAGTGGCTGTGCGAGGCGCCCATCATGGTCTATGACTACGACCAGTTCGACCCCCGCGCTCTGATGGATGTGATTATGAAGTACAAGGTCACAACCTTCTGCGCCCCGCCCACCATCTACCGTTTCTTCGTCAAGCGGGGCATTACCCCCGGCGCCTTTGACTCGGTCCAGGACGTGGTCACCGCCGGCGAGGCCATGAACCCCGAGATTGCCCGCCGCTTTGAGGCGGAGACCGGCCTCAAGCTCCGGGAGGGCTTCGGCCAGACCGAGTCCACGCTGATGATTGCCGACCTGGTGGGGCAGCCCCATCACCTGGGTACCATGGGACGCCCCACGCCCCTTTATCACATCGAGCTGCGCAAGGAGGACGGCACTGTGGCCGCCCCCGGTGAGACCGGCGAGATCGTGGTGGTGCCCCCGGCGGACGGCACCCACTTCGGCATCTTCATGGGCTACTGCGGCGACCAGGCCGCCTATGATGAGGTCTGGGAGGGCGGCGTGTACCACACCAGGGATCTTGCCACCATGGATGAAGCGGGCTACATCACCTATGTGAGCCGTACCGACGATGTTATCAAGTCCTGCGGCTTCCGGGTCAGTCCCTTCGAGGTGGAGAGCGTCCTGATGCAGCACCCGGCTGTTTTGGAGTGCGCCGTCACCGGTGTGCCGGATCCCGGCCGTGGCTTCCGAATCAAGGCCACCATCGTCCTCACCGACGGCTATGTGGGAAACGGCAACCTCTCGAGAGAGCTCCAGCAGTTCGTCCTCCAGAATACGGCCTCCTATAAGTGCCCGAAGATCTTCGAGTACGTGGCCGAAATGCCCAAGACCATCAGCGGCAAAATCCGCCGGGTGGCCATCCGGGAAAAGGACAGCAAGCAGTAAAAAAATCCGGAGATCCTTTGGATCTCCGGAAATTTTTATGTCATTCCGCCTTTTTATAGACAAAGGCGGTGGGGACGGGACGACCCGAGGCCAGGGACTGGTTGGAGCACTTGGTGACGTATTCGCCGTCAAAGTACATCATGGCGCTGGTGCCGCCGTCCAGGTTCATGGCCTGCATGCAGCCGTGGCGTTTGAGAATTTCGGCACACTCAATGACATGGGTGCCGGTGGAGCGCAGGGGCATCCGGCCTTCGATGACCAGCATCAGGATTTCGTACTTGTCCGACTGGCCGATGCAGGCGCGGGGCTGAAGACCTGTCCAGCCGCAGTTGGCGTCCACCACGATGGTGCCGTCGATGATGAGGGCGGGCTGGAACTCCACGGCGTCGGTGGTGTCCTCGCTCACCGGGTCGCTGGCGTCCTTGATGTAGAAGAGATCATCCTCATGGAGCTCGATGCGCTTATAGCCCCAGCCCATGTGGGCGTTGCCGTAGGCGGTGCCATCACACATGGCATAGCCGGCCAGGATGCCGCCGTTGCCGTTGCCGTTGGGATCGATGAAGCCGCTGCCGGTGATGGAGAGAATGCCATTGTGGTTTTCAGCGATGGTGCCGATGTATTCACCGGTGACGCCCAGCTGGCTGGAGGGATATACGCTCAGCCGGCTGGGATCCTTGGCGATGGCCAGCACGCCCAGGTAGCCCGAGCCGGAGACGCGCACCAGCAGCACCTGATTTTTGGCGTCGATGGCCAGCACCTGCTCGCCATGGATGGTCTGAATGGAGGTGCCGCTGTCATCCAGACCGGCCTCGTTGATGTAAAGGTTGTCCCAGCCGTTTTCCAGCGCCTCGGGATGCTCGGCGAGATATGCCTCCAGGGAAGGCTGGTCGATCTCATAGAAGAGCTCGTAGAAGTTCTCCTCAGCCACCTCCTCTGGATTCACTTCGGGGATGACTTCCACATCGGTGACAATTTCGTCGGTGAGGGGGGCTTCGTCTTCGGTCTGCTCGTCTTCCTCTTCCTTTGTCCAGCTGGAGGAGAGACCTATCTGCTGCTCCAGTGCCTGACGGCGCTGATCCATCACGTCCTCGATGATGTCAGGGGGGATGATGGCGGTGGCCAGCCACTTGTGGCTCAGGGTATCCATGGCAGTTTCAATGTAGATGGTGCGCCACTTGGCAATGAAGCTGTTGTTGGAGTAGATGCAGACAAAGTAGACAATTTCAATCAGCAGCAGAATGCCCAGCACGATGGCCAGGGGCTTGAGAGGATTGCGGCGACGCGCCTGCGCCGGCTCTGCCGCAACGGCGCCGCCGGAGGAGGCAGCGGCTTGGACAAGGGCAGACTTGCGGTTCTTGGCCAGACGGGAACCGGATCGCGTGCTACCAAATAGTTTCAACAGTCAATACGCTCCTTTACTTGCTGTGGGGTGGGTGGACGATTGCAGCATCCAAAACGCTGCCAAAAAGGCGGCGAAGCTGCCGCCGCGCAAGATCGCAACCATTCTACCATACTTTGTTGAGAAATGCAAATTCCAAAGGAAAATTTGGAATGCCTTCTGTCAAGAAGACGAATTTCTGCGGAAAAGGTTCCCGCCACTTTACTTTTTTTCATTGCAGCCGTAAAATATAGAGAACATACCGAACTTGCACGACGAGGTACATGCCATGATTATTACAGTCACCCTGAACCCGGCGCTGGATAAGACCGTGATCCTGCCGGGCTTTGCGGTCAATACGGTCAATCGTGTCAGTGCCACACGGCTGGATCCCGGGGGCAAGGGCATCAACGTCTCCAAGGTCGTCAAGGCCTTGGGCGGGAAGACGCTGGTGCTGGGCATTCTGGGCGGTGCAGCCGGTGGCTTCATCCAGGCAGCCATTGACGAGATGTCCCTGCCCAATGATATGGTGCTGACCAAGGAAATCACCCGTACCAACATTAAGATCATTGATCCCTTGCTTCAGACCAACACCGATATCAATGAAGCCGGCAGCCCCGTGACGGAGGCCACGCTGGAAACGGTCTGGCACAAGCTTACCCATGCGGTACAGCCGGGGGATACGGTGGTCTTTGCGGGGAAGAATCCCCCCGGCATGCCGGACGAACGGCTGGCCGACTGGATCACCCGTCTCCATGGGAGGAACGTCTTCTCCTGTGTAGATACCGTGGGCGAGCCCATGCGTCTGGCCATCGATGCAAAGCCCGATATCATTAAGCCCAACCGAGAGGAACTCTCTGAGCTTATGGGGCGCCGGCTCACCACCGATGGAGAGGTGAAGGAGGCGGCGCAGGAACTGGTGCGCCGGGGCGTGGGGCTGGTGGCTGCGTCACTGGGCAGCGAGGGTGCGATTTTCGTCACCCAGAACCAGGCGCTGCGCGCCTATGCGCCCAAGGTGCCCATCGTCAGCACAGTGGGCGCGGGGGACGCCATGATGGCGGCGCTGATCCACTACACGGCAGCCGGCTGCTCTTTGGAGGAGACGGCGCGGCGCTCCATCGCCGTGAGCGCCGCCAGCGTCATGTGCAGCGGCTCCCAGGCGCCGGAGCTGGATCTCATTTTGCCCCTGATCGACCAGGTGCGTATGGAGAAGCTCAGCATCTGATTCTTGGGATGATAATATCTGCGCACCGCACCCGTAGGGCGGCATGCCTCATGCCGCCGCGGGCAGCGGCGTGCCTGACCTGCGTCATCAGGGCATCAAAAAAGCGGCACTGCGAAATTGCAGTGCCGCTTTTTGACGCAAATTAGTCGGCCACGTAGGGCAGCAGGGCGATATGCCGGGCGCGCTTGATGGCGACGGTCAGCTGACGCTGATGGGCAGCGCAGATACCAGTGGTACGGCGGGGCAGAATCTTGCCGCGCTCGGACAGGTAACGACGCAGCTTGGCGGTGTCCTTGTAGTCGATGTGCTCGACCTTGTCCACGCAGTAAGAGCAAACCTTCTTGCGCTTGCGGGGACGCATTCTATCGTTAGCCATGGGGATCCTCCTATCTCAGTAGTATCGTAGAACAATTCGCAGGAACTCAGAAGGGAAGCTCGGAGTCATCGTCCTCGAGCATGGCGAAATCGGACGTGGGCGCGGGGGCAGGAGCCGCCTGCGCGGGGGCATTGTAGCTGCCCTGATTGTAACCGCCCTGGTTATAGCCGCCGTGGCTGTAGCTGCTCTGGTTGTAGCCGCCGCCATAGCTGTTGGACTGGTCGAAGCCGCCGTCGCGCTTGCTGTCGCCAAAATAGACATTGTCGGCCACCACTTCAGCGGAGCGGCGCTTATTGCCGTCCTTATCCTGCCAACTGCGGATTTGCAGCCGGCCGGAGACCACGGCCATGCGTCCCTTGGTGAAGTACTTGGAGACGAACTCCGCCGTGGAGCGCCAAGCGACAATGTCGATGAAATCGGTCTCCTTTTCGCCGGTCTCCCGGTTGGAGCCGAAGTCGCGATCCACGGCCAGGGAGAAGGAAGCCACCGGGATACCGCTGCCGGTACGGCGCAGCTCGGGGTCACGGGTGAGCCGACCCATGAGAACGATGTGGTTCAGCATGCTGGAACCTCCTTACACTTCCACGTCGGTGATGAGGGAGCGCATCACGCCTTCGGTGATCTTGAACACGCGGTCGAGCTCAGCGGGGAACTCGGGCTTGGCGTCAAAGGTCATGAGGACGTAGTAGCCTTCCATCAGATCGTTGATGGGGTAGGCCAGGCGGCGCTTGCCCCACTCGTCGATGCTGGTGAGGGTACCATTCCCCTCAACGAGTGCCTTGAACTTTTCTACGAGAGCCGCGGTAGCCTCCTCGCCCAGGTTGGGATCGAGGATGTAGAGGACCTCGTACTTGCCGGAAATCTTTGCCATTTCGTTGCACCTCCTTTTGGACATATGGCCACCGGCCGAACCGGTGGCAAGGATTCTTCTGCCTTTTTGCAGACCAAGCTATTATATTTCCTTTTTCTTCAGAAGTCAAGGAAAAAAACAAAAATTGCAGAAAAAAACAGGGGCATCCCAGGGCGGCGGTGGATTTTTAGCAAGGAATCTGGTATAATGCATCTGCTGATTTGTGAAAAAGGAATGGATTACATGAAACGAATGGTCATTGGCGTCCTGGCGCACGTGGATGCGGGCAAGACGACCCTCTCCGAGGCGCTGCTCTATACCACGGGCTCCATCCGAAATTTCGGCCGGGTGGATCACGGCGACGCCTTTCTCGATACCTTCGCCCTGGAACGCCAGCGGGGAATCACCATCTTCTCCAAGCAGGCCGTGCTGGAGGCGGGGGACATCCAGGCCACGCTCCTGGATACGCCGGGACACGTGGACTTCTCCGCGGAGATGGAGCGGACGCTCTCGGTGCTCGACTGCGCCATTTTGGTGGTGAGCGCCCCGGCCGGGGTGCAGAGCCACACCAGAACCTTGTGGAAGCTCCTGAGAAGCCGGGGAATCCCCACCTTTTTATTTCTCAATAAGATGGATCTTCCGTGCCCGGAGCGGCCGGAACTCCTGCGAGAGCTCAAGCGCATGCTGGGCGACGGCATTGTGGACTTGGAGCAGCCCGACCCGGAAGCGCTGGCACTGGGCAGCGAAGCCCTCCTGGAGGAATATTTGGAGACCGGCGCGGTGTCGGAGGCATCTCTTGCCCAAGCGGTGGCGCAGTGTAAGCTCTTTCCCTGCTGGTTTGGCGCGGCACTCCGGCTTCAGGGCGTGGAGGGCTTCTGGGACATGCTCACCCGCCTGGCGCCCTGCGTAAAGCCCCGGGAAGCATTCGGCGCCAAGGTATTTAAGATCTCCCGGGACGAGCAGGGCGTGCGCCTTTCCCATCTCAAGGTCACCGGCGGCGTCCTGCGGGTGCGGGACGTGATTGCGGGGGAAAAGGTCACCCAGCTCCGGCGCTATTCCGGCGCCAAGTTCCAGGCCGTGGAGGAGGCGCTGCCCGGCCAGGTAGTGGCGGCGGTGGGGCTCAATGCCACCAGAGCCGGTACAGGCCTTGGCTGCGAAGCGCTGGCGCAGCCGGCGCTGTTAGAGCCGGTGCTCTCCTACGGTGTGGAGCTGCCAGAGGGCTTTGATCCGGTGAAGGCGCTGGCCATGTTCCGGCAATTGGAGGAGGAGGATCCCCAGCTCCATGTGGACTGGGAGGAGCACCGCCGGGAAATCCGGGTGCGCCTCATGGGCGCGGTGCAGCTGGAGGTGCTCACGCAGGTGCTGCAGGATCGTTTCGGCCTTTCCGTGACCTTTACCCAGGGCGGGATTCTCTATAAGGAGACCATCGCCAATACTGTCGAGGGCGTGGGGCACTATGAGCCCCTGCGGCACTATGCCGAGGTGCATCTTCTTCTGGAGCCTGCTCCCCGGGGCAGCGGAATCAGGCTGGATTCGGCCTGCCGGGAGGACGACCTCGACCGCAACTGGCAGCGGCTCATCCTCACCCATCTGGCCGAGAAGCAGCACCTGGGCGTGCTCACCGGCTCGCCTATCACGGATCTGACCATCACCCTGGTCTCAGGCAAGGCGCATTTGAAGCACACCGAGGGCGGCGACTTCCGCCAGGCCACCTACCGGGCGGTGCGCCAGGGTTTGATGCAGGCCGAGAGCGTGCTTTTGGAGCCCTGGTACGACTTCCGATTGGAGCTGCCCCAGGGAAATGTGGGAAGAGCCATGACGGACTTGCAGCAGATGGGCGCGAGCTTCGACCCGCCCGAGATAGTGGGGGAGGAGGCGGTGCTCACCGGCGCGGCGCCGGTGTCGGCCATGCAGGACTATCCCCAGACCGTCACAGCCTACACCCGGGGGCTTGGCAGAATCAGCTGTACCCTCCGGGGCTACGAGCCGTGCAAAAACCAGCAGCAGGTGGTGGAAGCCCTGGGCTATGACCCGGAGGCGGATCTCGATAACAGCCCCGACAGCATTTTCTGCAGCCACGGCGCGGGAATCAACGTCAAGTGGAACGAGGTGCCGGAACATATGCACCTGCCCAGCGCCCTGGAGCCGCCGGTGGAGGAGCCGCCCCTGCGGGACTTGGCGGCGGAGTACTGCGCCATCGTGGCAACAGACAAGGAGCTCATGCAGATCTTCGAGCGCACCTATGGTCCCATCCGCCGGGATAAGACCCAGGCCATGCGCACGCCCAAGTCCCACACCCCGGCAAAGCCCTACCGGGGAAGCCCCCAGCCCCAGGGGCCGGAATATCTGCTGGTGGACGGCTACAACATCATCTTTGCCTGGGACGAGCTCAAGAAGCTTTCGGAAAAGAGTCTGGAGGACGCCCGGGGCGTGCTCATCGACCGGCTGCGGAACTACCAGGGCTTTCACCAAAAGCCGGTGATTGTGGTCTTCGACGCCTACAAGGTCAAGGGCAATCCCGGCTCAGTGGAGCACCACGGCGGCCTCTCGGTGGTCTACACCAAGGAGGCTGAGACAGCGGATCAGTATATCGAGAAGGTCACCCACGAGCTGGGGAAAAAGCACCGTGTGCGGGTGGCCACCTCCGACGCCCTGGAACAGATCATCATCCTCGGCCACGGCGCCCTGCGGATTTCAGCGCGTGCCTTTCACCAGGAGGTGGAGGAGGCGGAAGCGGCCATCCGCGACTTCCTCTCCGGCAGCACATGAGCCTCCCCTTGGTGAACAAGGGGAGGTGGCATGGCGAAGCCATGCCGGAGGGGATCAGAACTTCCTGTTATCGCCATCCCTCATGCTGCGGATCAAGGAGCATCTTACGCCCCGGTAAAGCTTGCGCAGTAGGGCGCCAGGGTGCAGCGCTCACACTGGGGATTGCGCGCCGTGCACACCGCCCGGCCATGGAGCACAATCCGGTGGCAGAAATCAGAGCTCTCCTCCGGGGGCAAGATCTCACGCAGCTGCTTCTCCACCTTCTCCGGCTCCTTGCCATGGGCAAGCCCCAGCTTGTTTGAGATGCGGATACAGTGGGTGTCGCAGACCACAGAGCCTGGCACCTGGTAGAGATCGCCCAGCAGGAGATTGGCCGTCTTGCGTCCCACGCCGGGAAGGGTGAGCAGCTCCTCCATGGTGCCGGGCACCTTGCCGCCGAAGCGCTCCAGGAGCATCTGGCAGGCCAGCACGATATCCCTCGCCTTGTGGCGGTAAAAACCGCAGGAATGTACCATTGTTTCCACCTCGGCGATGTCCGCCTGGGCGAAAGCCTCCAGGGTGGGGAAGCGGGCGAAGAGGGCGGGGGTGATGAGATTGACCCGCTCATCGGTGCACTGCGCCGAAAGCCGGACGGCGATCATCAATTCATAATCTTTCTTGTAGTGCAGGGCGCACAGAGCATCGGGATATGCTTCCTTCAATGCTTCAATCACAGCAAGGGCGCGTTCTTTTTTATCCATACTGGCCTCCTGGCAGAGAAATTCAACACAAAAAGTATAACAGATTTTGTCCCACGGTGGAAGGGAAACTTCATCGCAATCGAAAAGGAGAGAAGAATCATGAAAACAGTCATACAGAATGGAATCATCCATGATGCCATCCATGAGGCGCCCTATAAAGCAGACCTCTTGCTGGAAAACGGTAAGATCGCAGCCATCGGCCGGGACTTTTCCGGCGATGAGGTCATCGACGTCTCCAATCTCCAGATCTACCCCGGTTTTGTGGACGCCCACACCCACATCGGCATGGACGGCTACGGAACCGGTATGGAGGGGATCGACTATAACGAAATGAACGACGTCTGGACGCCCCACCTGCGCGCCATCGACGGCATTGACCCCCTGGATCACTCCTTTGAGCTGGCGCGAAATGGCGGCGTCACCTGCGTGTGCACCGGACCCGGCAGCGCCAACGTCCTGGGCGGCACCTTCACCGTCATCAAAACAGCCGGCCGCCGGGTGGACGACATGGTGGTGGTGCGGGAGGCGGCCATGAAGTGCGCCTTCGGCGAAAATCCCAAGCGGGTCTACCGGAATAAGTTTGATTCGAGCCGCATGACCACCGCAGCCATTCTCCGGGAAGCTCTTTTCAAGGCCAAGCGCTACGGCGAAAAGCTCGAAGCTGCCCAGGGGGACGTGAGCAAGCTCCCGGCCTTTGATTTAAAGCTGGAAGCCCTCCAGCCGGTGCTGCGGGGAGAAATGCCCCTCAAAGCCCATGCCCACAAGGCCAACGATATCTTCACCGCCATCCGCATTGCCAAGGAATTTGGCCTGAAGATCACCCTGGAGCATGTCACCGAAGGCCATCTCATCGTCGAAGAACTGGCCGAGACCGGCCTTCCCCTGGCAGTAGGACCGACCATGAGCCACGCCAGCAAGGTGGAGCTGGCAAACAAGAGCTGGACGACCCCCGGCGTGCTGGCCAAGGCCGGCTGCCCGGTGTCCATTATCACCGACAGCTCCGTCATCCAGCAGGAGAATCTGCCGCTGTGCGCCGGCATGGCCGTCCGCGCCGGCATGGATCCCTTCCAGGCGCTCCAGGCCATCACCATCCGTCCGGCGCAGCACATCGGCGCGGCGGATCGGGTGGGCTCCATTGAGGTGGGCAAGGACGCCGACCTGGTCATTGCCGACGGAAGCCCCATGGCCATCGCCACCCGGCTCCATCGGGTGATGATCGACGGAAAAACGGTGCATCAGCTGTAAATTCCGCCGCAATCAAGTTTACAAGCGGCGAAAGTTGTGGTATATTGTATGTGTTAAGTTTTGACTTTCTCAAAAATTGGAAAGTCATTGGCTATCATTGGAGGTAATGATTATGAACACACCCCTCAAAGGCGCCTGTATCTTTGGCCAGTCCGGCGGTCCTTCTTCCGTCATCAATGCCAGCGCTTACGGCGTCATCAAAACGGCTCTCGAGAGCGAGTATATCACCAAGGTCTACGGCGCCAACCACGGCATCAAGGGCGTGCTTGACGACCGCCTGCTGATTATGGACGAGGAAGACCCCAAGGAGCTGGAGCGCCTGCTCTACACCCCCTCTTCCGCCCTGGGTTCCTGCCGGTATAAGATCGCCGATCCCGATGTGGACGACACCGACTACAAGCGCATCCTCGAGATCTTCAAGAAGTACGATGTCCGCTATTTCTTCTACAACGGCGGCAACGACTCCATGGATACCTGCAACAAGATCTCCAAGTATATGGCAAAGGTCGGCTATGACTGCTGCGTCATCGGCGTGCCCAAGACCATCGATAACGACCTCTTCGGTACCGACCACTGCCCCGGCTTTGCCTCCGCTGCCAAGTATATCGCCACTTCCATCATGGAAGTGTATCGCGACTGCCATGTCTATGACACCGGCATGATCACCATTATTGAGTGCATGGGTCGCCACGCCGGCTGGCTCACCGCTGCTGCGGAGCTCGCCAACCTTTCCGGCGAAGGTCCCGACTTCGTCTATGTCCCCGAGGTGGACTTCGACATGGACAAGTTCCTGGCTGACGTCACTGCCCGCTATGAAAAGAACAAGAACTGCATGGTCGCCGTCTCCGAGGGCATCCACTATGCCGACGGCTCCTTCGTTTCCGAGGCCAAGACCTCTGCCACCGACGGCTTCGGCCATGCCCAGCTGGGCGGCCTGGCTGCCCACCTGGCTGCCGTGGTCAAGGAGAAGACCGGCGCCAAGGTGCGCGGCATCGAGCTGAGCCTGCTGCAGCGCTGCGCCGCCCACTGCGCATCCGGCACCGACATCCAGGAGAGCTTCGCCTCCGGTAAGGCCGCTGTGGAAGCTGCCCTGGCCGGCGAGACCGACAAGATGGTCGGCTTCGTCTGCACCCGCGAGAATGGCTATCACTGCGAGACCAAGCTCTTCGAGCTGAGCAAGGTTGCCAACTTCGAGCAGAAGCTGCCCCTTCAGTGGATCAACGCCGAGCACAACGGCGTTACCAAGGAGTTTGTGGACTACTGCCTGCCTCTCATCCAGGGTGAGACTCCCATGGTCAAGGAGAACGGCCTGCCCCGCTTCTGCCACCTCAAGAAGGTTTTCGCGTAAGTTTTCAAGAAAAAATCAAGCCGAAACCTGATTATCCCTTGAAAACACTGTATCCACGGGCATTTCAGACGGGTCTAAACCGCCTCATTTACTACGATTATACTACTGTTGGGTGAGCCTTGACACGCTGAAAGACCACGAAATGCCGAGATATGGGTACAGAGCCTGTCAATCGGGGCCTGCTCCCCTTGACCATACAACTGAATACAGACCGGCCATCTGCCGGGGCAACGCCATAGGTAACACAAACCTGTGGCGTTTTTTTATGCCCTGCTGGGGGCGCTCAAAACTGTATGAAAACGGGTGGGAAATCCCCTGATTTTTCGTCTGTGGGCGGCGTAAACGAGGCCGCCCATATCTTTTCCCTCATGGGAGGCCAGGCGGTGATACAGGGGCACAAAACCACCGAAACGAACACTTTTCAAAACCAACGG
>NHCFR00700__coassemble_1846_pt1 | contig 13013 bp, 12 predicted proteins | sample NHCFR00700__metabat2_high_PE_007 | metagenome-assembled genome bin NHCFR00700 | reverse complement strand
CGTATGAGGCAAAATCTTTGGCCGAATGCGCTTGCCAAATTGTGCGGTGCTGCCCAAGAATTTTTGGGAAAAGGCCGGGAAAATCAGCAACTTTTTTCCGAAATCCCCTTGCAATTCCGGCGGAATGGGGCTATAATATCAGTAATCTTATTGTATACTTTACAAAAGACTGGGGAATATTCCCCAGTCTTTCTTGCTGGAAAGGGGACTTCCATGAAAATCACCGATCAGGTCTGGCAGTTTGCCGAACCCATTGTCAAGGCCAACGGCTGCTCCCTCTGGGATGTGGAGTACGTCCGCGAGGGCGGCGAGTGGTACCTGCGGCTCTACATTGACAAGGAGGGCGGCGTGGACATCAACGACTGCGAGGCAGTCTCCCGGGCGGTGGATCCCATCCTGGATGAGAAGGATCCCATCCCCGAGAGCTATCACTTCGAGGTCTGCTCGGCGGGGCTGGAGCGGGTCCTCAAACGCCCCTCGGATTTTGAGCAGTTTATGGGGCACGACGTGCTGGTGAAGCTCTATCGGCCCAAGGCAGGCTCCAAGGAGTGCCATGGCCGGCTGGTCGGGTATGACAATGGCCGCGTCACGTTGGAATCCGCCGGAGAAATGGTGACGTTTGAACCGAAAGAGGTCGCCCTGGTGCGGCTCACCGTGGAATTCTGAGAAGGAGGAATTGGGACAATATGAACCAAGAGATTTTCGCCGCACTGGCGCAGCTGGAAAAGGAGCGGGGCATTCCCCAGGCCTATATGCTCGAGAAGATCACCCAGGCACTGGTGGCCGCCTATAAGAAGGACAAGGACGGCTATTCCGACAACGTCTTCGTGGAAACCGAGGGCGGCGACATGCGCATGTACGTCCAGAAGGAAGTGGTGGACGGCGTCATCACCCCGGCCACCGAGATCTCCCTGGAGGCCGCCCAAAAAATTGATCCCCACGCCCAGCTGGGCGATCTGGTGAATGTGGACGTGGAGACCAAGGCCTTCGGCCGCATCGCCGCCCAGACCGCCAAGCAGGTCATCATTCAGGGCATCCGCGAGGCCGAGCGGGGCATGGTCTTTGAGAACTTCTCGTCCAAGGAGCACGAGATTCTCACCGGCACGGTGCTTCGCATCGAGCCGGCGACCGGCGACATGATGATTCGCATCGGCAACGGCAGCGACAAGACCGACGCTTTGCTTGCTGCCTCTGAGCAGGTGCACGGCGAGGTATTCAAGGAGGGCGACACCATCCGCGTCTACGTGGTGGAGGTGCGCCGTGGAAGCCGCGGGCCGCAGGTGCTGGTGTCCCGCACCCATCCGGGGCTTGTGAAGCGGCTCTTCGAGCTCAACGTGCCCGAGATTGAAAACGGACTGGTGGAAATCAAGTCCGTCGCCCGGGAGGCCGGCTCCCGCACCAAGATCGCTGTCCATGCCACCGAGGCCGGGATCGATCCCGTGGGCGCCTGTGTCGGCCCCCGGGGCGGCCGTGTGGGCGCGGTGGTGGAGGAACTCCGGGGCGAGAAAATGGACATCGTGGTCTGGAGCGAGGATCCGGTGGAGTTTGTGGCCTCGGCGCTCTCGCCGGCCAGCGTGGTATCCGTGACCCTGGTGCCCGGTATGGTCAAGGCCTGCCGCGTCATCGTGCCCGACGATCAGCTGTCCCTGGCCATCGGCAAGGAGGGACAGAACGCCCGCCTGGCCGCCCGGCTCACCGGCTATAAGATCGACATCAAGCCCGCCTCCCAGGCAGAGGAGCTGGAAGAGGAAGCAGCGGCAGCAGAAACCGAGGAAGCGGCGGAGTAAAACCCCGCCTGGATGGACAGGAGGTTCGCCATGCAGAGAAAAATTCCCATGCGTCAGTGCGTCGGCTGCCGGGAGATGAAGCCCAAGAAGGAGCTCATCCGGGTGGTCAAGTCGCCGGAGGGCGTGATTTCCCTGGACTTTCGGGGGAAAGCCCCGGGACGCGGCGCCTATGTGTGTCCCGATCCCGCGTGCTTAAAGCGCGCCATGAAGTCCAAAGCCCTGGAGCGCACCTTTGAAACGTCCATCCCGCCCGAGATTTACGACGGGCTCATCGCGAGAATGGAGGCGGGCGATCGTGGAGACTAAGTCCAAAGCCCTGGGCTATCTGGGACTTGCCCGCCGGGGCGGGCGCATTGCCGTGGGAGAGGAGCCCTGCGGCGCGGCCTGCCGCAGCAGCCACGCAAGGCTCTTGATCGTGGCCGAGGACGCGGGAGACCACACCTTCCGCCGGGCGAGATCCTTCGCCCGCACGGGGAAGCCGCCGGTTTTGACGGTGCCCTTCTCCAAGGAGGAGCTGGGCAGCGCCCTGGGGCTCAATGCCTGTGCCCTGGCCGCACTCACCGACGCGCCCTTGGCGCTGGCCTTTGTGGAGGCCTTGGGGGAGCCGGAGCGGCACCAGGCCATCCTGGAGACATTGCGCACCCAGACCGCTCGCATCGAAAAACGCCGCAAAGAGGAAAAGGCACACCGAAACAATGTCCGCCGGGGGAAGAAGTGATCCGGCGCAGCCAAAGATCGTAAGCGCCGGACATCCGGCAGAGAAAGGGCGGCAAGGAGCCGCTGCAGCCGAAGACCCTTTCGGCTGAGGAAAGTATGGAGGTGGCTATATTGAGCTTTATCAAATATCGCATCGGAGAAATGGCCAAGGATTTTGGCGTACCCACCAAGACCGTCACGGCGCTGGTGGGGGAATTCTTTGAAAAACCCAAGAGCGGCCAGCAGGTTCTCACCGAGGAACAGCTGAATGTGCTCTTTGACGTATTGACCCAGCGCCACCAGGTGGCGTCCCTGGAAGAGACGCTGGCTGCCCAGCAGCAGCCCAAGGCCGAGGCGGCGCCCGCCGCGCCCAAGGAAGCGCCGGCGCCCAAGGCCGAAAAGGCCGAGCCGGAGAAGAAGCCTGCCCAGCCTGCGCCCGCCCAGCAGCAGCCCAAGGCGGAGAAACCCGCCCAGCAGCCCAAGGCCGAGAAGCCCAAGGAGCCCGAGCGCAAGAGAGAGCGCCGGGTTATCGATACCAGCGCCGTCACCGTCAATGCCAACCGCTTTGACGACCGGGTGGACGCATTGGTGTCCGAGCGGGTGCAGAACTATTCCGGCGGCAAGCAGAAGATCGGCAACAAGAATAAGCAGCCCAGCCGCAACAAGTTTGCCGGCAACAAGCGCCGCAACGAGGAGCAGGAGAAGATGCGCCGCCTGCAGCTGGAGGTGGCCAAGAAGGCCCCGCTGGTGGTGAAGATCCCCGATGAGATCACCGTGGGCGAGCTGGCCTCCCGGATGAAGAAGACCGCTGCCGAGGTTATCAAGCAGCTCATCAAGCTGGGCGTCATGGCCAGCGTCAACCAGACCGTGGACTATGATACCGCCGCCCTGGTTGCCATGGAGCTTGGGTGCAAGGTGGAGAAGGAAGTCATCGTCACCATTGAAGAGCGCCTCATCGACGACCGGGAGGATAAGCCCGAAGAGCTCCAGCCGAGAAGCCCCGTGGTGGTGGTCATGGGTCACGTCGACCACGGCAAGACCAGCCTTCTCGACGCCATCCGCAATACCAACGTGGCCTCCGGCGAGGCCGGCGGCATCACCCAGCACATCGGCGCCTACACCGTGAAGATCAACGGCAGCCCCATCACCTTCCTGGACACCCCCGGCCACGCGGCCTTCACCTCCATGCGTGCCCGCGGCGCCATGTGCACCGACATTGCCATCCTCGTGGTGGCCGCCGACGACGGCATCATGCCCCAGACCGTCGAGGCCATCAACCACGCCAAGGCCGCCAATATCCCCATCATCGTGGCCATCAATAAGATGGATAAGCACGGCGCCAACCCCGACCGCATCAAGCAGCAGCTCACCGAGTACGACCTGGTGCCCGAGGAGTGGGGCGGCGAGACCGTCATCTGCCCCATCTCCGCCAAGACCGGCCAGGGCATCGACGAGCTTTTGGAAATGGTCATCCTCACTGCCGAGGTGCAGGAGCTCAAGGCCAACCCCAACCGTCTGGCCAAGGGCGTGGTCATCGAAGCGCGGCTGGATAAGTCCAGAGGCCCCGTGGCCACCCTTCTGGTGCAGAACGGCACCCTCAAGCAGGGCGATATCCTCATCGCCGGCACCGCCGTGGGCCGCGTCCGCGTGATGACCGACGACAAGGGCCGCACCGTGAAGACCGCTGGCCCCTCCATGCCTGTGGAGATCACCGGCCTTGCCGAAGTGCCCGGCGCCGGCGACATCTTCAACGCCGTGGAGGACGAGCGCATGGCGCGCCAGCTGGTGGAGCAGCGCAAGGAGGAGATCAAGGCCGCGGCCAACAAGACCAAGGGCAAGGTCACCCTGGAGGATCTCTTCGCCCAGATCCAGGAGGGCGAGATGAAGGAACTCAACATCATCGTCAAGGCCGACGTCCAGGGCTCCGCCGAGGCGGTCAAGGCCAGCCTGGAGAAGATCTCCAACGAGGAAGTCCGCGTCAAGGTTATTCACGCCGGTGTCGGCGCGATTTCGGAGAACGACGTGCTCCTTGCCTCCACCTCCAACGCCATCATCGTGGGCTTCAACGTCCGTCCCGATCCCGTGGCCGCGGCATCCGCTGCCCGCGCCAAGGTGGATATGCGCATGTACCGCGTGATCTACGACGCCATCAACGAGATCCAGGACGCCATGAAGGGCATGCTGGCGCCCAAGTTCAAGGAAGTCATCATCGGCCACGCCGAGGTGCGCCAGACCTATAAGGTCAGCGCCATCGGCACCATCGCCGGCTGCTATGTGAAGGACGGCAAGGTCACCCGGGACGCCCAGGTGCGCGTGCTGCGGGACAACATCGTCATCCACGAAGGCCAGCTGGGCAGCCTCCAGCGGTTTAAGGACTCGGTGAAGGAAGTGGCCGCCAACTACGAGTGCGGCATGTCCATCGAGAAGTTCAACGACATCAAGGAAGGCGACATTTTCGAGTGCTTCGTCATGGAGCAGATCAAGGAGTAACGACCGTCAAATCCCTGATTTACGTCGTAGGGGAGGGCTTTATGCCCTCCCGAACCAAGACCGCATCTTGCTGGTTTTTTCCTGCAACGTAGAAAGGCTGGCTGTAATGGACTACCCGACTCGGAAACGTCTTCGTCTCATGTGTTATGATTACAGTCAAAACGGCGCATATTTCGTGACCATCTGCACCCAGAAACGGTTCTGTTGCTTCTGGGACGGCGAGACTGGCAGGCTGAATGAAGCAGGCACTTCGGTGGTGCGGCGGCTCAAGGAACTCTCAACACGATTTTCCGGGCTTCACTTGGACTGCTATGCCGTAATGCCGAATCACGTGCATTTGCTGCTGGTACTTTCCCACCAGGCATCCCGTCCGCTGGAGGAGGCGCTCCAATGGCTCAAAGGGATCACAACGCGGGATTATATGCAAGGCGTACGTGCCGGCAACTATCCACCCTTTCCCGGACGCCTCTGGCAGCGCTCTTACTATGACCATGTGATTCGGAATCAGCAGGATCTGGATGAAGCCCGGGCGTATATCCGGGATAATCCGGTGAAATGGCGTATGACGCATGGTACGCTGGACGACGAGCTGCCGTCCGGGCGGGGATAAACCCCGCCCCTACGAATTGGTTTCGCCCATTCCAATCAATAAGGAGTAACACTATGGCATCCAATCGCATCTCGCGGATCAACGAGGAGCTGCAGCGGGAGCTGAGCGCCCTGATCCGTTCCCTCAAAGACCCGAGAGTGCAGCAGTCCATGGTCTCCGTCACCAAGGTGGAGGCCACCGGCGACCTGCGCTATGCCAAGGTCTATATCAGCGTCCTGGACAAGGACAAGAGCCGGGAGACTCTCAAGGGACTCAAGTCCGCCGGCGGCTTCCTGCGCCGGGAGATCGCCGCGCGGCTCCAGCTGCGCTACACTCCCGAGCTGGTCTTCGTGGAGGACGATTCCATCGCCTACGGCGTGAAGATGTTCGACCTCCTCAAGCGCCTGGAAGAGCAGGAGGAATCCCACGATGAAGAAACCTGAGGAAGCCGCCCGGTGGCTCCGGGCACGGGATCACTTTCTGATCCTCACCCACGTCCGCCCCGACGGCGACACCACCGGCTGCGCCATTGCGCTGTGCCTGGGGCTTCGAAGCCTGGGCAAGGACGCCTGGATCTGGGAGAATCCCCAGTTTTCCAGCCGGTACCTGCCCCGCATGGAAGGGCTGCTCCGCACCGACCGGGCGGAGGACGCCACCATGGTGGCCGTGGATATGGCCACCGAATCCCTCCTGCCCAAGGGCGGGGAGGGCTTTGCGGGCACGTTCCAGCTGTGCATCGACCACCACCCCAGCAACACCTTCTATGCCGCCGACACCCTGCTCGACGCCTCCTGCGCCGGGTGCGGGGAGCTCATCTACCAGGTATTGGCGGCCATGGGCGTGGAGATCACCCCGGAAATGGCTGAGGCGATTTACATCGCCATCTCCACCGACACCGGCTGCTTCCGCTTCTCCAATACCTCCGCCCAGACCTTCGAGACGGCGGCTGCCTGCGTGCGCCTGGGTGCAAAGATTGCACCCATCAACCGCCAGCTCTTTGAGATCAAGACCCGCGGCCGCCTGGAGCTGGAATCCAGGATGATGGCCGAGATGGACTTCTACTGCGGCGGCACGGTGGCCATCTGCTGCCTGCCCCAGCAGCTGGTGGAGGAGCTGGGCGTCAGCGAGGACGACCTCGACTCCATCTCCGGCTTCCCCCGCACCATCGAGGGCGTGCTGGTGGGCGCGGTGATCCGCGACTCCGAGCCGGGAAAGGTGAAATTCTCCGTGCGCACGGCGCCGGGGTTCAATGCCTCCACCTACTGCGCAGCCCTGGGCGGCGGCGGCCACGCCGCGGCGGCAGGCGCTTCCATCCCAGGCACCTTGGCAGAGGGCAAGGAAGCCCTCCTCCAGGTGCTGCGCCAGGACAAGACCCTGTGGAAGTAAAAGCCATGGGCTCCCCTTGAGGGGAGCTGGCAGGCCGAAGGCCTGACTGAGAGGTGTGACCGCAGCGGCGTTTTGCGGAAGACTTCTGGGAATCGCAACTGCCTGCAACACCTCTCCAGCAAAGCTGGATGGAGAATTCTACGCGCCAAGGCGCTAGAACTCCCGGCCAAGGCCGGCAGTTCAAGAATTCTTCAATCCGTCATCGGCTCGCGCCGATGCCACCTCCCCTCAAGGGGAGGCATGAACCGCTTCGCGGTCGGACGCGCAATGCGCGCCCCTACGGGGTGCACCGCAATGACTGCACCGCACCATCTCCCTGCGTCACCCGGAAAGGAGGCACCATGCCCACTGGAATTCTCATCGTAGACAAACCCGCCGACTGGACCAGCCAGGACGTGGTGTCCAAGCTCCGGGGCGTGTTCCACGAGAAGCGCATCGGCCACGGCGGCACCTTGGATCCCATGGCCACGGGCGTTCTGCCCATTTTTGTGGGCAGAGCCACCCGAGCCGTGGAATTTTTTGAATCCGCCGAAAAGGAGTACATCGCCGGTCTGCGCCTGGGCGTGGTCACCGACACCCAGGACACCACCGGCACCGTTCTCGCCCAAGCCCCAGTCACCGTGACCCGGGAGGAAGTGGCGGCGGCGCTCTCTACGTTCTTAGGCGCCCAGCAGCAGCTGCCGCCCATGTACTCCGCCGTGAAAATCGGCGGGCAGAAGCTCTACGAGCTGGCGCGAAAGGGCAGGGAAGTGGCGCGCAAGCCCCGGGATATCGTCCTCCACCAGCTGGAGCTGTTGGACGGGGCGGGGGAGCACTACACCTTCCGGGTGCGCTGCTCCAAGGGTACCTATGTGCGCACCCTCTGCCACGATCTGGGGCAGAAGCTCGGCTGCGGCGGCTGCATGGAATCCCTCCGGCGCACCGCCGCCGGATGCTATACGCTGGATCAGGCCGTGCCGCTGGCCGAGGTGGTGGCGCACCCAGACCCCGCGTCGCTGCTCATCCCCATTGACAGCCTCTTCGCCCACCTCCCATGGGTCAAGCTCCAGGAAAGGCAGATGAAGCTGCTTTTGAACGGCGCCCTGGTGCCGGCGAGCGGCCTTTCAAACGGGGAATACCGGGTCTACGATCCGGCGGGCGGATTCGCCGCCCTCTGCCGCGCCGGGGGCGGCCGGCTCAAGACCATCAAGAGCTTTTTCGAGGTGAAGGAACCGTGAAACATGACCGCGTCATCGCCCTGGGCTTTTTTGACGGCGTCCACCTGGGGCACGCCGCCCTGTTGCGCCTCACCCGCCGCCGTGCCGATGAGCTGGGGATCCCCGCGGCGGTGCTGACCTTCGACACCCACCCCGACACCCTGGTATATCACCAGCCGGTGCCCCTTATCAACACCCTGGAGGATCGAAAGTACCTGATGGAGGAGAAATTCTCCATGGATGAGGTAATTTTGGCGCATTTTGACCGCGCCATGATGGAGATGCCCTGGGAAGCCTTTGTGGAGGATTACCTGCTCGGGGAGCTGGGGGCAAAGCATGTGGTCTGCGGCCACGACTTCTCCTTCGGCTACCGCGGACAGGGCACGCCGGACAAGCTGCGCCGCCTGTGCGCCCAGCGGGGTGTGGGCGTCAACGTGGTGGACAAGGTGTCTTTGGGCGGGATCACCGTCTCCTCCACCCACATCCGCCAGCTCATCCGCCAAGGAGACATGGAGGCCGCCGCCCAGATGCTGGGGCACCGCCACTTTCTCTCCGGCGAGGTGCTCCACGGCAAGGAGCTGGGGCGCCGCCTGGGCTTCCCCACGGCCAATCTGGCCTTGCCCGAAGGGCTCATTGCCCCGGCCTACGGCGTCTATGCCACCCTGGTCACCCTGCCCGATGGCTCCGCCCACCCGGCGGTAACCAACGTGGGCGTGCGCCCCACGGTGCACGACCAGCTGGGGAGGCTGGTGGAGGCGTGGATCCTCGACTGTACGGCAGAGCTCTATGGCGAAAAAATCCGCGTGGAATTTTTCACCCGCCTCCGGGGCGAGAAAAAATTCGACAGCCTGGAAGCGCTGCGGGAGGAAGTCCTCCGCAACGCCGACGAAACCCGGGCATTTTTCCAGAACCGCTTGTAGGGGTCGAGACACACATCGACCCGTGCCGCGCAAGCGGCCTGGTACCCGCGGGTGCAGTGAAATTTCGGACATAAAAAACGCAGGCAATTTGCCTGCGTTTTTTTGCGTCCCTGCAAGGGGACTTATCTCTGCCGGGGCATCTCCCAGGCGAAGTGGTCGGTGTGGAGCAGGTGGTGCGCCTTGTGGGACAGGGGCTTTTCCAAATACTCCTCGTAGAGGGTGTGCACCTCGGGATTCTCATGGGAGAAGCGGCGCTTGCTGCCCTTGTCCAGCTCCCAGAGCACCGAGCCGCGGAGGGCGGCCATCTCCAGGCCGTCGTGGATGGGCTGGCCGCCGCCGCCCGCGCAGCCGCCGGGGCAGGCCATGATCTCCACAAAGTCGTATGCCACTTTTCCGGCCTCAATGGCCTCCATGAGCTTGCGGGTGTTGGCCAGGCCGTGGGTCACGGCCACCCGGACGGTGCCCGCGCCGGGAATGTCGAAGGCGGCTTCCTTCCAGCCGTTCATGCCGCGGACAGGGAGGAAGGCATCGGCGTCGGGGTTCTTACCGGTGACCAGGAAATAGGAGCTGCGCAGCGCCGCGTCCATGACGCCGCCGGTGGCGCCGAAGATCACCGCCGCGCCGGTGCCGGTGCCCAGGGGGAAGTCAAAGAGCTGCTCGGGAAGCTTCGTGATGTCCACATGGTCGCTCTTTAAGAGCCGCGCCAGCTCCCGGGTGGTGAGGACGATGTCCACATCCTTCTCACCGGAATCGCCGCGCATGGTGGGCAGGTCGCTCTCGGATTTCTTGCTCACGCAGGGCATCACGGAAATGACCTTGAGCTTCTCCGGGGGAATGCCCATCTTCTCGGCGAAGTAGGTCTTGGCCACGGCGCCGAACATCTGCTGGGGCGATTTGGCCGTGGAGAGGTTGCCGGTGAACTGGGGGAACTGGCTCTTCACAAACCGCACCCAACCAGGGCAGCAGGAGGTGAACATGGGCCAGGGATACTGATCGCGGTGGGTAAAGCGCTCGATAAACTCGCTGCCCTCCTCCATAATGGTGAGGTCGGCGGAGAAGTTGGTGTCGTAGACATAGTCAAAGCCCAGGGCTTTGAGGGCGGAGACCATGCGGCCGGGGGTGGCCACGTCCAGGGGGAGGCCGAAGTCCTCCGCCCAGGCCGCGCGAACGGCGGGCGCTACCTGCACCACGGTGACGATGTCGGGGTCGGCCAGGGCTTTGAGCACCTTCACCGTGTCATCCCGCTCGTGGAGGGCGCCCACGGGGCAGTGGGTGATGCACTGGGCGCAGTAGGAGCAGTCTGCGTCCTCGAGCTTACGGTTTTTCGAGACGTTGACCGTGGTGCGCGAGCCGGTGCCGGCCACGTCCCAGATATTGAGGCTCTGCACCTTGTCGCAGATCTGAATGCAGCGCATGCACTTGACGCACTTGGCCGCGTCGCGAATGAGGGGCAGGTTCTGGTTCCACCGGGCGATGGGCAGCTCCGTCTCATAGGGCGTGCCCAGTAGGTTCATATCGTTGGCCAGCTTCTGCAGGGTGCAGTTGCCGCTGCGGATGCAGGTGGCACACCGGCAGTCGTGCTGGGAGAGGATGAGCTGCAGATTGGTCTTGCGCGCCTGGCGTACCCGGGGGGAGTTGGTGTAGATCTCCATGCCCTCGGCCACCTGGTTGTCGCAGGCGGGCATCAGGCGGCTGATGCCCTTGATCTCCACCACGCAGATGCGGCAAGCGGCGATCTGGTTGATGTTCTTGAGGTAGCACAGGCTTGGAATGTTGATCCCGTTGGCTCTGGCGGCCTCCAAAATGGTGGTGCCCTCCTGGGCAGTTACGGTCTTGCCGTCAATGGTCAGCGTTACCATCTGTCAATTCTCCCTCCCTTAAAGCTGCCGTAGCCGAAGTGGTCGCACCGGAGGCAGCGGGTTGCCTCGGTGGTGGCCTCCTCCAGGCTCATTTCGCATTCGATGCAGGCAAAGTCCTTCTTCCGCTCGCTGGCCTCCCGCTCGCCGATGGTCACGCGGCCATGGGGCGGCAGGTTGTTGAGCCGGGGCGGCGGGAGAATCTGCACGTCGGTGGTGATGACGTGGTTGTAGCCCAGATATTCGTCGATGTTGGCCGCGGCCACCTTGCCGGCGGCAATGGCGCGGATGGCGGTGGCGGGGCCGGTGACGCAGTCGCCGCCGGCGAAGACGCCCTCCTGGGTGTCGAGGCTACTATCCTCCTCGGCCAGGAAGCTGCCCCGGCGCACCGGGACGCCGCCCTCTTCAAAGTAGTGCGTCTCCACGCCCTGGCCAATGGCCACCAGAATGAGGTCGGCGGGAATGCGCACCTCGGGGCAGTCGGCCTTGTTGGGGCGGGGACGGCCGTCGCGGCCCACGGGGCCGATGATCTGGGGCTGTACCCAGAGCGCCACGGCATGGCCGTTCTCGTCGGCCTCAATGCGCACCGGCGCCTGGAGGGTGAGGAGCTCCGCGCCCTCGGCCAGCGCGCCCTCCACCTCTTCAGGAAGGGCGGTCATGTCGGCCTGGCGGCGGCGGTAGACGCAGCTTACCTTCTCCGCGCCCAGGCGGATGGCGCTGCGGGTCACGTCCATGGCCACGTTGCCGCCGCCGATGACCACCACCTTCTTGCCGGTGAAGTCGGGCATGATGTCGTCGCCAATGCCGCGGAGCATCTCCACGGCGGAGATGACGCCCTGGCTGTCCTCGCCGGGGATGCCGGTCTTCTTGTCGGTCTGAGCGCCGATGGCGAGGTAAAGCGCGTCATACTGCTTGCGGAGGTCGTTGTAGGAGATGTCCTTGCCGATGGTGGTCTCCAGCTTCACCTCAATGCCGGTGGAGAGAATGGAGGCGATCTCTTCGTCGAGCTTTTCCCGGGGGAAGCGGTAGCTGGGGATGCCGTAGCGGAGCATGCCGCCCAGCTTCTTCTGCTGCTCGTAGACGGTGACGCTGTGCCCCATGAGCCGGAGGTAGTAGGCCGCCGAGAGGCCGCCGGGGCCGCCGCCCACGATGGCCACCCGCTTGCCGGTGTCCGGCGCGCAGGGGGGATTGGGCACCGTGCCCGCGTTGTTCACGGCAAACTTTTTCAGGCCGCGGATGTTGATGGGATCGTCGATCATGCCGCGGCGGCACCGCGCCTTGCAGGGGTGCTCGCAGATGTAGGCGCAGGCGGTGGGGAAGGGGTTGTCCTTGCGGATGAGCTTCACCGCGTCGGCATACCGCCCCTCGGAAACCAGCGCCACGTAGCCGGGGATGTCCACCCCGGCAGGGCAGAGCGCCACGCAGGGCACCGGATTTTCCAGTCCGCCCAGGCAGCGACCCTCGGTCACATGGGAGATGTAGTCATCCCGGAAGCCCCGCATGCCCATGAGAACCTGCCGTGCCGCGTCCACGCCGATGGCGCAGTCCGCCGTGTCCAGAATTACCTGGGCAGTGGCCTCGATGGTGTCGATGGTCTCCAGGGTGCCGGTGCCGTCGAGAACCTGGCGCAGCAGGGCGCTCAGCTGCCCGAGACCCACGCGGCAGGGAACACACTTGCCGCAGGACTGGGCGTGGCAGAGATTGAGGAAGGTCAGCGTCATGTCCACGGGGCAAAGTCCCGGCGGACTGGAGGCAATGCGGCGCTCTACGCTGTGGTAGAGATCCTCCACAACCGCCTGCGCCTCGCTTTTGGTGCGGATGGAAAGTCTGCTCATGTTGTTCGCTCCTTTGAAGGGTTTCTCAGGGAATGGATCGCGCCATATAAAATATGATATGGATTATATATTTATCGATATCCCTTTATCGAATATTATACTCTTTCTTTGGCCAAATAGCAATGGGGAAAACCGTTTCTTGGAGATTATTTTGACGCCGCCGTGGGGGGTATGGTATAATAGCCCAAAAACCGGCGCCGCACCCGTAGGGGCGGGGATCAACCCCGCCCGCAAAGGCTCCCCTGTGAAGGGGAGCTG
>NHCFR00700__coassemble_1840_pt1 | contig 13060 bp, 9 predicted proteins | sample NHCFR00700__metabat2_high_PE_007 | metagenome-assembled genome bin NHCFR00700 | reverse complement strand
ACCGACCAAAATATCACTGGAAGTCAGGGTGATGCTCTTGCCGTTGTCAGTCACGCCGTTTCCGGTAAACTGATAGTTGGCAAATTTCTCCTCACTAAGGGTAAGGGTCAGCTTAATCTGAGTCTTACCGGTAGCAACAGCGGTGATAAGGCCGCTGCTAGAATCGACAGTAAGTTTGCTCACATCGTTACTTGACCACACAGCAGTAAAATCCTGCTGCGTCAATTCGCTTGTCGTAAAATTGGCGTCCTGTGTCCCCTTGGGCTGAAGAACAGTGGGAATATCCGTAAGCTCAGCCGTAATACCCTTCTTTGCAACGGTTACGGTGATCTCAGCCTGTGCAGCAGTTTCGCCAGAACCCGCGGAAGCAGTAACCTTTGCTGCGCCCCCAGCCTTTTTAATGGTAATCAGACCATCAGTGGAAATGTCAAAATATTCATTGCTGGGTACTGACCAAGCGATCCCATCGGTCGTGGGCTGTCCGCCAGCAGGAGTATAAGTAGCAGTCAGTGTCAAAGAATCGCCATAGGTAATCGTAGTTGCAGCCCCCTGGGTAATAACCAGAGTGCTCTCCGGAGCAGCGGCAGGCTTAACAGTTACGTTGTGCACGCCAACGTAAACTGTATCTTCACCATCAGGCTCAGTTGCAGCAATGGTAGCCTTGGCAGTAATGGTAACATTGCTCTCTGTCTGCACATCGTCCTTTGCAGAGATAGAAACAGAAGAACTGTTGGCGCCAGTAATGGTGATCACACTTTCGCCGCCACTCCATTCCCATGTCGCACCTTCCAGAGATACGCCATCGGATGCCTCAGCAGTTAAGCTGATAGGTTCGCCGCCTACAGTGACAACATTATTGCCACTAATGGTCAGTGAACCACTTGCTGCCAGCGCAGAGGGAATCACGCTGACCAGGAGTGCCAGAACCAAAAGTAGGGAAAAGGCTCTGGAAATAGTTTTTTTCATGTCTTTACACCTCTTTCAAGTTTTCAAATGGTGATGGGAATCGATGCTCCTATTCTAGCACAGATTCGTCATTTGGGGAAGCCCCCCGACAACAATTCATAATTTCTTCACATTGCCCGGTGCATTCCGTATTTTACATCAATATAGACGAGATCGAGGTGCAAAAGGTTCCGTTTGCGAATAGTTTTTTTATTTCCAATAGGCTCCAGGTGAAAATAAGCCTCCCCTTGAGGGGAGGTGGCGCGCAAAGCGCGACGGAGAGGTGTTGGGGCAGCTACGGTTTCTGTAGGGCTTCCCCACAACGCGGCTGCGGCAACACCTCACCAGCAAGCCGGATGGAGAATTCTACGGGGCTTTGCCCCTAGAACTCCCGGCCAAGGCCGGCAGTTCAAGAATTCTTCAATCAGTCAGCCTTCGGCTGCCAGCTCCCCTCAAGGGGAGCCCTTGGGTACCGCAAACCAGGAGCGTGGGTGTAGTAGGGGCGGGCTTTATGCCCGCCCGAAAGGCTTCGTCGATTTCCATTAAGCTTCCGCCGAACGCACCGGGACACGGGCGGGGATAAACCCCGCCCCTACGGTAATATTGGAAGTTGAGCTGTATCTCTGATTGACCCGCGGCGCACAAGCGGCCTGGAATCGGCGGCGGCATGAGGGCATGCCGCCCTACGGTGCCTAGGCGCAAAAAACGACCTCCCGTTTCCGGGAGGCCGTTTTGTTTTGGAATGGTATTTCTCAGTTAAATGAGAATTACACGCGGTTCACAACAATGTAGAGTTCGTTGGCAGTCAGACCATCAGCAACCATCCAGCTTCTCACATCGGAGTAGCCAGAGGGCATAACAGTGGTCACGACACCATTGTGAACCTCAACATAGTCGTTGAGCTCGGCAGGATCAGTGATGATCTCGTACTCATAGCCGTCCTTGTCAGCATTCTGGAAGGCAACAACAGCGAAGAAGTTCTCGCCCACAGTGTAGGCAGTCTTCAGATCAGTGGTGCCAGCAGCGTTGTACAGCCAGATTCTGCCGTTCTCGAAGTACCAGGCAGCCTCAGTGGTGAGCCAATCGGTATCAGGCGTCAGATCATCCACATTAGCATAGACAGGCACGTTGTTGTCCAGCAGGTCGATAACAGTCAGCTTGGCCTCGTTGAGAACGTAGCCGGAATTGACATTGTCGACATCATTGCTGTTGACAGCCAGGATGGCTTCCTTACCGCCGATGATGGCATTGTAGGCAGTGTACTGACCGATGATATCCACATAGAGATCGTCGGAGATGTTAGCTGCCTCGCCGGTCACGAAGGCACGGACAGGAGTGCTGTTGGTGTACAGAGCGTTGACGAAGACATAGGTCAGAACGTCATTGCCAGAGGTGTTGGTGGTATCGAAGTACTGGATGTTGGCAACCACAGTCTGGCCAGCCTTGTCATCGTTCATAGCAGCAATGCTGCCGCAGAAGTTGTAAGGCAGGTTGGTCTCGTTGTACGCAGTGTACTTGAAGGTGTGGTTAGCATAGTCATAGGTGCGAACCAGATACTTGGTGTTGCTGTCGCTATAGGCGAGAACAACATCGTTACCATTAGCATCCTGACGAGTGCTGTCATACAGGTTGCCGTTCTTGCTCAGATAGACGCCAGCGTTAGCCAGATCAGCGGTCTCGTCCAGGCACTTGCGGCCGTCCTCGACGGTATAGGAGATCAGCACGCCGTGCTTCTTGCCGGAGAGGGTCTCATAATCGAGCAGCTCATAGAAGGCGTCGCCATCAATGGCGTCCTTCTCGGTAACCTTAGCGTCGAAGTCGACAGTGGTGGCAGTAGCGGTATAGAGGATATCGCCGCCGCTGGTAGCGCCATTTCTGTCATAGACGCCAGTGCCTTCCACCAGGTAGGCAACACCGGTCTCGACAGAATCCTTAACCCAAGCCCAAGCCATGATGTTGCCGAACTTGTCGAGGTACAGGTCGAAGGTGCCGTCCAGCTTGTTCTGGGTCTCGCCCAGGATGGAGTCCTTAAGGTTGGTCACATACTTGCCAAAGTTCTTAGCATAGTAGTAGGTCTTGCCGCTACCCACGATGTAGGAGTCATGGTCGCCAGCGGCAGCAACATAGGTACGGGTCAGGTCGACATTGACAGGAGTGGCGATCTCAGCAGTGTGCAGGTCGTTAGCAACGTTGTCGTGGTCATGGTCGCAGATCCAGTACAGGATGACGTCATCTTCCTTGAAGCCGTAGCCAGCGTTGGAGAAGGTGTTGCCATTCACAGTGAAGGTGCCAGCAGCCTTAGAAACGCTGGAGACTTCGCCGATGAAGGTGTTCTTCACGGTCACGATGACCTTGTTGTCAATGGTCGCGGCAGAAATCTTGTTGGTAGCAGGAGTGATGGTAGTCTGGATGTAGACCTTGATCTCCACACCGCGGCCGGAGTCACGAGCGACGGAGGCATACAGGTCAGTGGTGCTGACGTTGTAGAAGGCTCTGCCATCGATCCAGTACTCGATGCCATCCTTGAAGTTGCCCAGCTTGTCCAAGTCAGCCTTCAGGGAGTCGGTATCGGTGTAGTAGTAGTCGTAAGCCTGAGCATACTCAGCAGACCAGGTCTCCTTGCCATAGGCATTGGTGTAAGACCACTTGGTCACGGGGTTGCCGTAGCAGTCGCGAGCGTCGGCATCAACCTTCAGACCAGCGTAGTTGGTCCACACGGGGATGTTGCTGACCAGCACGTTGCCGTACAGAACGAAGCAGTTGTACACATTGACAGCGTCGGTCAGGGTGATGGTAACAGTGCCGTCCTTCAGGTCAACCAGCTTCAGCCACACAGCGTTGCTGATGTTGACAATGCTGTCGGAGACAGTACCAACAACCATGGGAGCCTTCAGAGCGTTGAGCATCATCTGAGCAGCTTCCTCACGGGTGATGGCCTTCTCGATCTTGTAGTCAGCAGCAAAGCCTTCCAGCAGGCCGAGCTTCTCAGCGTCGCGCATGACGTTGACCTGCCAGTTGGTGCCAACGTAGCCCTGAGCCTTGGCGTCGAAGCCGATCATGCAGAGCAGCATCTTGGCAGTCTCAACGCCGGTCACCTTGCCGTAGGGATCAAAGGTGGTGGCATTGCGGCCAGCAACGATGCCGATCTGGTTGCAGTAAGCAACGTAGCTCTTCGCCCAGACAGCGTCGCCGGTCATGTCGGCAAACTTGCAAGCAGAAGCGTACAGGTCGCCGATGTTGTCCTTGCCAGCGTTAGCCAGGACAGCGATCATCTTGGCCATCTCAGCGCGGGCAATGGTGTTGGTGGGTCTGTAGGTGCCATCGGTATAGCCATTCAGGATGCCAATGGCGGTGAGCACATCGACGGCTTCGGTATAGCTAACCTTGTCAGCGTCGGTGTACTCCTTGGCGCTGGCAGTCATCGCGACGAAGCTAAACAGGGTAGCCACGACGAGCACCAGAGCCAGAACTTTGCGAAAGTTCTTCATGAGTCTTCCTCCTTGTAAAATTTGATTTGGAACCAGGGTATGATCCCATAATCATTGTACCTGCATCATACCTTGTCCGCCGGAAAAAAGCAAGTGCCCCGGGGGTTTTGTAACACAACTGTAACACAGCAAATCCGGGTACGGGGCGTGTGAACCGGCCGCAAGCCTCCCCTTGGTGACCAAGGGGAGGTGGCACGGCGAAGCCGTGACGGAGGGGATCAGAGCTTACGGTGACCGCCAGCTGACAACCCCTCAGTCATGGCGCTTTTCGCCATGACAGCTCCCCTTCACAGGGGAGCCTGGGGAGCCTTGGGGGAATCGCCGCTGCCCTACGGGCGGATATATAATCCGCCCCTACAGGTGCAGTGGTAATTTGTAGGGGTCGATGTCCTCATCGACCCGTGCCGCATATGCGGGCTAGTGGCTGCGGGTCGATCGGAGATCGACCCCTACAGGGTGCGGTGCAATTTGTAGGGGTCGATGTCCTCATCGACCCGTGCCGCGCAAGCGGCGCAAGGCCTCCCCTTGAGGGGAGGTGGCGCGCAAAGCGCGACGGAGAGGTGTTGGGGCACTTGTGATTCCCATGAGGCTTCCCCACAACGCGACTGCGGTACGGGCGGATATACAATCCGCCCCTACGGGTGCGGTGCGGTCGGCGATACCCTTGCGGGAATCGCCGGTGCCATCCGCGGCGGCATGTGGGCATGCCGCCCTACGGTGCGGTGGAACAAATATCCTCAATCCAGGTTTACGTTGTTCTTGGAGTTCCGAAGGCGCGCCATGGCTCTGGCCAGGAGGATCTTATTCACCTTGAACTCACTGGTACTCTTGGCCTGGCGCAGGTGCTCTGTGGCCATCTCCTCCAGGCGGCGGGCACGGTTCACGTCCACTTGCTCCGGCCACTCGCACGTCTGGGCAAAGAGGATAATCCCCGCGGCGGAGACCTCCATATATCCTTCGGAGTTCACCGCCTCCTTCCACTCCCCTGCCACGCGGAACTTCACCGTTCCGGCGCTGAGGGCGGCCACCATGGGGGCGTGGTTCTTCAAAATCGTCCACTCCCCGTCCTTGGCCTGGAAGGTCAATGCGTCCACCTGGCCGGAGAAGAATAGCCGCTCCGGCGTGAGGATTTCCAGCGGAAACGTATTATCCATGGCTTTCCAGCTCCTTGGCCTTGGCGATGGCCTCGTCGATGTCGCCCACCATGAAGAAGGCGCTCTCGGGGAGGTCGTCCACCTCGCCGTCCACAATGGTCTTGAAGCTGCGGATGGTGTCCTTGAGCGGCACGAACCGGCCGGGCTTTCCGGTGAAGGTCTCGGCCACGTTCATGGGCTGGGAGAGGAACATCTGGATCTTTCTCGCCCGGTAGACCACCTTGCGATCCTCCTCGGCCAGCTCCTCCATGCCCAAAATGGAAATGATATCCTTGAGCTCATTATACCGCTGCAGGCACGCCTGCACCCGCCGGGCGACGGAATAGTGCTCCTCGCCCACGATTTCCGGCGTCAAAATCCGGGAGTTGGACTCCAGCGGGCTCACCGCCGGGTAGATGCCCATCTCGGCCACCTGACGGGAAAGGACGGTGGTGGCGTCCAGATGGGAGAAAATCGTGGCAGGCGCCGGGTCGGTGAGGTCGTCGGCGGGGACGTAGATGGCCTGCACCGAGGTGATGGAGCCGTTCTCCGTGGAGGCGATTCGCTCCTCCAGCTCGCCCAGCTCATTGGCCAGGGTGGGCTGGTAGCCCACGGAGGAGGGCATCCGCCCCAGCATGGCCGAGACCTCGTTGCCCGCCTGGACATAGCGGAAAATGTTGTCGATGAACAAGAGGACGTCCTGATTCATCACGTCCCGGAAGTACTCTGCCATGGTAAGACCCGTCATGGCCACCCGCATTCTCGACCCGGGCGGCTCGTTCATCTGGCCGAAGGCCATGGCGGTATTCTTGATGGCGCCGGAGGCGGTCATGTCGTGGATGAGGTCGTTGCCCTCGCGGCTGCGCTCGCCCACGCCGGTGAACACCGAGTAGCCGCCGTGTTCCTTGGCGATATTATAGATGAGCTCCATGATGAGCACGGTCTTGCCCACGCCTGCGCCGCCAAAGAGGCCGATCTTGCCGCCCTTGGCGTAGGGGGTGAGCAGGTCAATGACCTTGATGCCCGTCTCTAAGAACTCGGTTTTGGGATTGGTCTCGTGGAAGGTGGGGGCGTCCCGGAAGATGGGCCAGCGCTCCTTGGCCGGGATCTCCCCGGCGCGGTCGATGGGCTCGCCCAGGGCGTTGACCACGCGGCCGAGCACCGCCTCACCCACCGGCGCGGTGATGCAAGAACCGGTATTCTCCACCTTCATGCCGCAGGAGAGGCCGTAGGTTGCGTCCAGGGCGATGCAGCGCACGGCGCCGGGACGGGCAAAGGCAGCCACCTCCATGTGGACGCCGTTCTCCGCCACCAACAGGTCGTGGAGATGGTACGCCGCCCCCTCCGGGTAGCGCACCGTGAGCACGGGGCCGTTGATCCGCTCGATCACGGCGCCGTCGAAGTTCTCGTCCATGTTGTTCGCCTCCTGATGGGTTTGTTCCGCGCCGTCCTGGGAAAGGGCGGCGCTGCCCCCGGCGATCTCGGTGATCTCCTGGGTAATTTTCGTCTGCCGCGCCATGTTGAGCCGCAGATTGAGGGTTTTGAGGAGCTCCTCGGCGTTCTTCGTGGCGCTCTGCATGGCGTTCATGCGGGCAAAGTGCTCCGCGGCGTAGGCCTGCACCAGGGCGCCGAAGACCCGGGAGGTGATAAACTGGGGCACCAGCTGGTCGAAGACCTCCTGGGGAGAGGGGGTATAGATGGCGTCGCGCAGGTCGTGGGAGGTGGGCACATTTTGAAAGTCCGTCAGGCGGATGGGCAGCACCCGCTGCATAATGGGCTGGTTGACCACCTTGCCCGAGACGGCATAGAGGGTGAAAATCACGCAGATCTCGTCCACCTGCCCCGAGTCGAAGAGGTCGATGACCGCCTGGGAGAGCTCCATGGCGTTGTAGAGCGAGGGGTTTTGCGCCATGCCCACCACCTCGTAGTCCGGCACCATGCCCTTCTTGCGGAAGAAGTCGTTGGCGAGGACGCCCACGGTGGCCAGGTGGCTGCCCGGGTAGCGCTGGATCTCCTGATAGGCAAAGGAGAGCACCGTTTCATTATAGCTGCCCGCCATGCCCTTGTCGCCGGCCATGACGATATAGGCGCGGCGGTGCCCCCGGTGGGTCTCAAGGTACGGGTGGGAGATATTCTGCGAGGACATGAGGATGTCCTTCATGGTGGTCTGGAGCTTTTCAAAATACTGCTGGTTATAGGGGATATAGCCGGAGAACTTGCGCATTTTCGCCGAGGAGACCAGCTCCATGGCGTTGGTGATCTTCCGCGTCTCCCCTACTGCGGCAATGTGATGCCGGATTTCACTGACGTTCTCCATGCTCAAGCCTCATAGGACTTGGCAAAGTCCCGGATGATGCCCGTGAGGGTTCTTCTGCCGCTCTGGCTCAGGCGCTTGGTGGTGTCGACGGTCTTCATGCCGCTGGCGGCCTGGCTGTAGAGGTGGGCAAGGAGCTTCTCGGCGAAGTCGCCCACCTTCTGGGTGGGGATGTCCTGCAGGAGATTCTCGCCGTAGGCCAAAAGCAGGGCAACCTGCGCCGAGAGCTTGTAAATCTGCTTTTGGGACTGCTTTAAAAGCTCGGTCATCCGGGCGCCGCGATCTAAGAGCTTCTTGGTCTCGGCATCCACGTCGGCGCCGAACTGGGCGAAGACCGCCATGTCGCGGTACTGCGCCACCTCCAGCCGGAGGGAGCCCGAGACATCCCGCATGGCCGGGTGCTGGGCGCTTCTGCCCACACGGGACACGGAAAGTCCCACGTTCACCGCCGGACGCACGCCGGCGTGGAAGAGCTCGCTCTCCAGGAAAATCTGGCCGTCGGTGATGGAGATGACGTTGGTGGGGATATAGGCCGAGATGTCGCCGGCCATGGTCTCCACGATGGGCAAGGCCGTGATGGAGCCGCCGCCCTGCTCTTTGCTCAGGTGCGCCGCCCGCTCTAAGAGCCGGGAGTGGAGGTAGAATACGTCGCCGGGATATGCCTCGCGTCCCGAGGGACGGCGGAGCAGCAGGGACATGGTGCGGTAGGCAACGGCGTGCTTACTAAGGTCGTCGTAGACCACCAGCACGTCCTTGCCCTGGTGCATGAATTCCTCGGCGATGGCGCAGGCTGCGTAAGGCGCCAAATACTGCATGGCAGCCGAATCCGAAGCCGTGGCCGCCACCACCACGCACCGCTCCAGGGCGCCCGCCTCCTGGAGCTGGCGGACAATGCCCGCCACCGAGGCGGCCTTCTGGCCGATGGCGCAGTAGACGGAGATGACGCCGCTGTCCTTTTGGTTGAGCATGGTGGACAGGGCAATGGTGGTCTTGCCGGTCTGGCGGTCGCCGATGATGAGCTCCCGCTGTCCCCGGCCAATGGGGATCATGCTGTCAATGGCCAGGATGCCGGTCTCCATGGGGGTGTCCACCGGCGCGCGATCCATGATGGCCGGGGCGGGGCACTCCACCTCCCGGAAGCGCTGGGCTTTAAGCGGCATGCCGTCCAACGGGCGGCCGATGGGATCCACCACCCGGCCCAGGAGTTCCCGCCCCACGCACACGTCGGAAATGCGTCCCGTGCCCCGCACCACGGAGCCGGGCACCACGGTGTCGGCCTTGCCGAGAAGCGCCGCGCCCACGCCGGTGAGGCTCATGTCCAATGCCATGCCGTAGACCTGGCCTTCAAATTCCAAAAGCTCTCCGTATTTGGCGTGGGGCAGTCCTTCCACCTGGACGATGCCGTCCTGGACGGACTTCACCCGGCCATATTCATAGGTGACCATCTCGGGCGAGAATCCCTCCAGGCGTTCCTTGAGGAACTCGCCGATGGCAATATCAAATCGAAGCATGGCAGCCCTCCTCAGGAGAGTTTCTGCTTCATGGTCTGAAGCTGGGCGGCATAGCTGAAGTCATAGACCCGGCCGTCCACGTAGGCGGCATAGCCGCCGATGAGGCTCTCGTCCACCTCGATGGTGAGCTTCAGGGTCGTGCCCAGCATGGCCTCCAGCTGGGCGCGCATCTTGTCGATGGTCTCCTGGTCAGTCTCCATGGCCAGCTTCAACACGCCGGTCTTGGTGCCGGTCTTCTTGGTCTCGCCGGCGGCGATGCGCTGCTTGGTGGCCTCGTCAAAGCGCAATACGCGCCCGGCCATGGTAACAGCCAGGTCGGTGAGTTCGTCCTTGGCCGAATCCATGGCGCGCTGCTTCAAGTCCTTCGCTTCCTGCTTGGCCTGGTAGACGATGCGGCCTGCCTCGGCCTCGGCCTCCTTGGTGATGTCCTCGGCGTGCTCGGCGCCCTCCTTGTAGCCCCGGGCGACGATGGCCTGGCACTCCTCCTCGGCCTTGGAGAGCTTTTCCGCGTAGTCGGCCTTGAGCGCTTCGGCCTGGGCGTTCTTGTCCGCGGCCTCCTGGAGCTCCGCGGCTACCCGCGCCTCCCGCGCCGAGAGGAATTTGCGCACAGGATTGAAGAGCAGCGCCCGGAGAATGAGAAACAGCACCACGAGATTGACCAAATGGATGGCCAGATCAATGGGGTATAGTTCCATGGGAGCCTCCTTTTAGCGCATGGTGAAGATCATGATGAGGGCGGTGACGAAGCCGTAGATGGCGCAGGATTCCGTAAGCGCCAGACCCATGATGAGGATGGACTGAATCTTGCCCGAGGCCTCGGGCTGGCGGGCAGTGGCGTCCACGGCTTTGCCCGTGGCCATACCCATGGCGAAGCCGGCAAAGGCGCAGGGCAGAAGAGCCAGGGCGGCGGCGAGTGCGATGGTTCCGATGTTCATGTTGATTCCTCCTGAAATAATAAACATTGTATTTTGCGTCTTCCGCAAGCGGCGCGCCCCTGCACCCCTGTAGGGGCGGATTATATATCCGCCCGAGCATGGTGCGTCATATACCGAGCCGCTGTGGTTGCCGGAGACTGGCAGGGCGCATATACAATGCGCCCCTACAGACTTTTACTCCACGGCCTCGCCGATGAAGGTGAGGGAGAGGGTGACGAAAATAAAGGCCTGAATGAGGGGGTGGAATACATTAAAATAGAGTCCCACCACGCTGGGCACCGCCACGGCGTAGTTGCCCATGGCGAAATAGAGTAGATCCATGACAATGAGGCCGCCGAGCATATTGCCGAAGAGCCGGCAGGCCAGGGACACCGGCACGGCCAGGTCGCTCACCAGGTTCATGGGGTTTCTGTACCGCTTGAGGCGGCCGCCCACGCCCTTGACCTTGAAGCCGTAGTAGTTGATGAGCACAAAGGTCATCAGCGCCAGGGAGAAGGTCATGGTGATGTCCGACGTGGGAGCGCGGACGCCGAAGAGCTCCAAAATGGCGCTGCCCACTAAGAAGGCGGCCACCATAAAGAGGTAGGCCGGCAGGCCGTTGCCCAGATCGCCCACGCTGGCCTTGGTATACTGACAGAGGTTTTCCACCATCACTTCCAGGACGTTCTGGGCGCCCTTGGGGGTGTCCTGCATCCGAGGGATCACGGTGAGGCGCAGGATGAGTGCCACCAGGGTCAGCGCCGCCATGATGATCCAGGTATAGACCACGGTCATGCTCAGGCTGAAGCCGCCCAAGTCAATGCGCTCGGCCCAGATCTCCACGTTGAAGCTGCCCCGCTCCTTGACGCCGAAGAGGAGCTCCAATGCCTTGACCACCAAGAGCCAGATGCCCAGGAGCATCACAATCGTGGGGAGCTTGGCGCGCAGGCGCTTTTTCTTTTTGCCCTCCTCCGCCGGCTTGGCGGCGTCGGATCTGCGCCAGAGCCAGCCCACAAAGGCCAGCACGGCGCCGATGCCCGCCAAAATCAATCTAGTTGCCAATGGAATCCCTGCCTTTCTCCTTGGGATTGCCCCGCTGGAGGCGCAAGACCTCCCAGACGGCGCCAAAAAGCAGCGCCACCACCATGACCACCGCGCAAAGCGCCAGGCGCTCCCGCGCCACGAACGCGCACAGCAAAAGGCCTGCCAGGGGGCATAGGAACTGTACGATAAACGGCCAGACGGTGAGCCGTCCGCCGCTCAGGCGCCGCACGCCGTAGATCAAGAGAGAACTCTCCGCGGCGCCAAAGGTAAGTCCCAGAACAATTGCCAGTACCGTTTGCAAGGCATCTCCTCCTTTTCCTCCCGGCGCAGCCGTAAAAAAAGCGGGCTGCCTGGGCAGACCCGCTTCCCGAAATGGAGTTAGGCCGACATACCGCCCAAGCCCGGGTGGATTGTATCCTATTTTTTCAATACTCCAATTATAGGAGCCTTGTTGGGGATTGTCAATATAACCAAAATGATTTGTCAATTTTAGTTAATTTGCCAAGTCCTCACGCACCCATTCCTGTTGATTTTGAGGTGCATTTTCCCTGATTTGTTCCAATTTTCTGGAATAAGCGAAAAAATGCGTCAAAATTTGACCTATTTTATTGCGCATAGACCCAAAGCGCCGCACCACGGGGCTGCTTGCGGCACGGGTCGATCGGAGATCGACCCCTACAGATTTCCTCCGCACCCGTAGGGGCGGATGATATATCCGCCCGACAAGCGACAAAATGGGCGCACCGCTTGCGCGGCGCGCCCATTGGGAGACTGAGGCAGATTACACCGTGGGCTGGTTGGCCGCTTCGATGATCTTCACGAACTTCTCGGGCACCAGGGAGGCGCCGCCGATGAGGCCGCCGTCGATGTCGGGCTGCGCCAGCAGCTCGAAGGCGTTCTTCTCGTTCATGGAACCGCCGTAGAGGATGGAGGTGGCGCGGGCAATCTTGGCGCCGTAGAGCTTGCGGATCACGGTGCGGATGTGCTCGCAGACTTCCTCGGCCTGCTCGGGGGTGGCAGTCTTGCCGGTGCCGATGGCCCAGATGGGCTCGTAGGCAATGACGATCTTGCGGATCTTCTCCTCGGCCACGCCGTGGAGGGCAGCCTTGATCTGCATGGTGATCCACTCCTCGGTGATGCCGATCTCCCGCTGCTCCAGGGTTTCGCCCACGCAGACGATGGGAATGAGCTCGGCAGCCAGGGCGGCCTGCACCTTGGCGTTCACTTCGGCGTCGGTCTCGCCCATGGCGCGGCGCTCGGAGTGGCCGATGATGACGTACTTGCAGCCGGCGTCCACCAGCATGTTGGTGGCAATCTCACCGGTGTAGGCGCCGGAGGCATTGGCGTTGCAGTTCTCGGCGCCGATGCCCACGCGGGTCTCCCGCATGGCGCGCACGGCAGCGGGGATGCAGACGGCGGGCACACAGATGGCCACGTCGCACCAGCGACCCTTGGGCATCATGGCCTTGAACTCGGTCATGAAGGTCTTGGTGTCGGAGGGAGTCTTGTTCATCTTCCAGTTGGCGGCAATCACCGTCTTGCGATACTTTCTGTTCATGGGTCTATGTCTCCTATACTAGAATATTGGTTGCAATTACTTGTCCTGCAGGCAGGCGATGCCAGGAAGCTCCAGGCCTTCCAGGAACTCCAGGGAGGCGCCGCCGCCGGTGGAGATGTGGGTGATCTTGTCGGCAAAGCCCAGCTGCTCGCA
>NHCFR00700__coassemble_1829_pt1 | contig 13135 bp, 13 predicted proteins | sample NHCFR00700__metabat2_high_PE_007 | metagenome-assembled genome bin NHCFR00700 | reverse complement strand
GCCAAGTTTTTGTGCATCTTTCTATCCTGTTGCTATTTTGAGACAACCCGTTTTTCGACAATCTGAAGCGCAGGGTGTCTTCCCTGCGCGTGATGTTCAATTTCTGCGGAACCGGGAGAGGAAGTCCTTGGTCTCCTGGCGCTGGGGATCGCCGAAGACCTGCTCGGGGGTGCCCTGCTCGCAGATGACGCCATGGTTCATGTAGACCACCCGGCTGCTCACGTCCCGGGCGAAGGCCATCTCGTGGGTGACCACCAGCATGGTCATGCCCTCCTTGGCCAGCTGCTGCATGACCGAGAGCACCTCGCCCACCATCTCGGGATCCAATGCGGAGGTGGGCTCATCAAAGAGGAGCACCTCCGGCTCCATGGCCAGGGCGCGGGCAATGGCCACGCGCTGCTTCTGGCCGCCGGAAATCTGCCGGGGCTTGGCCTTGATATAGGGCGCCATGCCCACCTTCTGGAGGTAGTTGAGGGCGTTGGCACGGGCTTCCTCCCGGCTCTTTTTGAGCACCTTCACCTGCCCCACGATGCAGTTTTCCAGCACGGTCATATTGTTGAAGAGGTTGAAGGACTGGAACACCATGCCCACGTGGGAGCGGTACTTGGTAGCGTTGAACCCCGTAGCGGCCACGTTTTCCCCGTGGTAGAGGATCTCGCCGGAGGTGGGCGTCTCCAGAAGGTTGATGCACCGAAGAAGTGTGGACTTGCCGGAGCCGGAAGCACCGATGATGGAGGTGACATCGCCCTTTTTCACGGTGAAGTCGATGTCCTTGAGGACTTCATTGGATCCAAAACTCTTGGAGAGGTGCTTGACCTCTAAAATCACATCCTGCATATTACAGCTCTCCTCTCGTGCTGCTGTTGCGGTTTCTGCGGCTCTTTTTGTTCTGCTCCTGCTGTTCCTTGGAAAGCTCGTCAAAGGGCGTGCCGCGATTGGGGTGGCTGTAGGTACCGGCGGCCATGGTCAGCTGGTCGGCCTGGGCAAGCTCATAGCTGTCCGCACCGTCCAGGCGCTTCTCCAGCCACCGCAGGATAAAGGAGGACACCAGCGTCAGGGTGAGATAGCCGACCATTTCGATGGTGGCGGAGGGGAAATACATCAAATTGATGCCCACGATATAACGGTGGAAGGCAAAGAACTCCACAAAGGTGATGACGAACATCACCGAGGTATCCTTGATGTTGATGATGAAGTTGTTGCCGATCTGGGGCAGGATATTGCGGAAGGCCTGGGGCAGGATCACACTGGTCATGGTCTGGAAGTGGTTCATGCCGATGGCCTTGGCGCCCTCGGTCTGCCCTGGGTCAATGGAGATGATGCCGCCCCGAACCGACTCGGCCATATAAGCGCCCGTGTTGATGGACACCACCACAATGGCCGCAGCCCAGACGCTGGGCCACTGGGCGCCGCCGAAGTAGGGCAGGCCGTAGTAGATGAACACCGCCTGGAGCACCATGGGCGTACCCCGGAAGACCTCCACATAGATCCGGATGATGACCCGGATGAGCTTGAGGAAAAAGCGCTTGAGGGGCGGATCCTGCGGCGCATAGGGGATGGTATTGAGCACGCCGCAGGCAAAGCCGATAATGCAGCCGATGACCGTGGCCACCACGGCCAGTATGATGGTGCTCTTGATGCCGTTGAGATACCCAGGCCAATAATTCTTCAGCAGCAGCACAATATCGTGGCCCAGGTCTAAAAATCGCTCCATGGGAGCACTCCTTTCCAAAAGCGCGCGCAATCCGGCTCCCAGTTCGGAGTCGGATTTGCGCGGAAAATTCTGTGGTTTAGATCTCGGGCTGGATGGCGATGGCCTGATCCATCAAGGCGTTGAACTGCTCCTCGTTGAGCTGGGAGAGCACCTTGTTGATGGCGTCCACCAGGGCGGTGTTGCCCTTCTCCACAGAGATGCCGATGTTCACGTTCTCAGCGCGCTCGGCCTCGTCGGCAAACTGGAAGTCGCCGTCGGTGCCGGAGAAGTTGAGGATCACCAGATTGTCATCCTTAGCCACGGCGCCCATGGCGGTGGGCATATCGGTGCAGATGAAGTCCACGGTGCCGGTCTGGAGCTGCATGATCATGGCAGGCGCCGTCTCAGCGGGGGGCAGGATTTCGGCGTTGGGGATCTGCGGCAGGCAGGAGTCATACCAGATGGTGCCGGTCTGGGCGGTGCAGCTGCCGCCGGCCAGGTCGCTGATGGACTTGGCATCGGCAAATTCGCTGTCCTTGGTGGTGACGCAGACGATGGTGGCATAGAGATAGGGGCCTGCCATATCCACCTGGGTCATGCGGTCGGCGGTCATGGACTGGCCGGCGATGTTGGCATCCATCACGCCGGACTGGATGCCGGTGACGAGGCCGTCCCATTCACTGGACACGATCTCCAGCTCCCAGCCGTAGGCCTCGCAGATGCGCTTGGCGATCATCACGTCATAGCCGTTGGCGTAGCCGCCATCCATGTTGGAGATGGGCACGGCGCCGTTGGAATCGTCCATCTGCATCCAGTTGTAGGGCGCATAGGCGCACTCCATACCCACGGTGAGGACGCCGTCCTCCAGGCCGGGGATGGAAGAGGTGTCCTCGGCAGTATAGTCGGGCACATCGGGGATCTCCACCGTGGAGGTGGTGTTGTTGTTGTCCGTGGCGGTCTCACTCTCACCGGCGCAGGCGGTCATGCCCAGCACCATCACAAGGGCGAGCAGCAGTGCTACAAGTTTTTTCATTTCTTTCACCTTTCTTCTTTTGATGCATAAAAAAACTGGACCGCTTTGTCAAGCGGTCCATGATAAAACTCATCTTGCCTTTCAAAGGCCAGGGGCTTCCATCGATAGCGCTTCACAAAACTTGTGACAGTCCGAAGGATCTTCTCCTTCGACCCAGCAGAAGGCCGCCAGGCAGCAGCGCTCTGCTTCGGCGGTCTCCCCTTTCCTCCCCGGCGGCTGCCTGGCCTTGCCGAGGGCTACTGATGAAGCCCGCGCCTCTATCTGAGCGATTCAATTTTTTAGTATCCTATCACCGGTTGTGGGATCTGTCAACCGATTTTGAATTTTTTGTGAATATTGTCGAATTTGTTCGCATATTCTCCTCAGCAGCTGGAGAGATTGCGCCGCGCGCCATGCCTGACCCCTGTCACACCCAGGAGAATCACCAGGGGAAACACCGTCGCCACCAGGAGTCCCGCCTTGAGGTTATCCCCCGCCGCACCGGAGACAAAGCCCACCACCGTGGGGCCGGCCGAGCAGCCCAGGTCGCCAAACAGCGCCAAGAGCGCAAAGAGCACCGTGCCGCCTTTGGGAAGCCGGGCGGCGGCGATGGAAAAGGTACCCGGCCACATGACGCCCACAGCAAAGCCCGTGAGGCCGCAGCCCAGAAGATTCCACACCGGGTGGGGCAGCAGTGCCGCCATGGGGTAGCTTGCGATACACAAAAGGGCGCAGAGCGCCATGTAGCGCTCCAGCTGAACGCGGCCGGTGAGCTTGGCATGGATGACCCGCGCCATGCCCATGAGTACGGCAAAGAAGCACGGCCCCGCCAGATCCCCCACGGTCTTGGACATATGAAGCGCCTTCTCGGCAAAGGCCGACGCCCACTGGCTCATGGCAAGCTCCGACGCGCCGGCGCAGGCCATCAAAAGCGCCAGAAGCCAGAAAAGGCCGTTCTTTAGAAGCGATCCCAGGGGCAGCTGCTCCTCCCGCTCCACCGTTCTCCGAATGGGCACGCGGGTGAAGGTCACGGCATTGACCGCCGGCAGCAGCGCCCAGCAGCAGGCCACATACGGCCAGCAGTCCCGGCCAAAGAGGGTGAAAGCGGCCGTGGTAAGGAGAATCACCGCCACGCAGCCCCAGCAGTAGAAGGAGTGGAGCAGGCTCATGGCCGCGGACTTGTTTTCCGTCGGGCACCCCTCCACGATGGGACTGATGAGCACTTCAATGAGGCCGCCGCCCACGGCATAGACCACCACCGAGAGAAGCAGCCCCAGATAGGCCGAGGGCAGCAGCCGGGGCAGCAATCCCACGCCTACCAGCCCCACACAGCAGAGCACATGGGCGGCCACCACCGAAACCCGGTAGCCCATACGGTCGACATACTTGGCTGAGAGCAGATCCGTGAATAGCTGGGTGATAAAGTTCACCGTGACCAGCAGGGTGATCTGCGCCAGGGAGAGGGAGAAGGTCGTTTGCAGCGTTACAAAGAGCAGGGGCAGGAAGTTGTTGACCACGGCCTGGGTGATGTAGCCAGCGTAGCAGGCCAAGATGGTACCGCGGAAAGAAGGGGCGGGCTCTTTCATAAGATCTCTCTTTTCTTCTTAAATTGGAGCACAAAATACCCCCGTAGGGGCAGTTGCGATGACTGTAAAGCTTCCGCTGAATGCGGGTACAGTACGGGCGGCCATGAAGGCCGCCCCTCAGCGTGTCGAAAAAGTCTTTTCGCCACGCTGTGCGGATTTTGAAACTTTCAAAAAAGTTTCAAAATCCTGTTTGATTGAACGCGCGGTGGGCTTTTTGCCCCCCGCACACACCCCCCGCTGCTCTTTCTCATCAGTCTTCTGCGGGGTTTTTCAACAGTCTGCGGGCGGCCATGAAGGCCGCCCCTACAGTTAATATCGGAGGTGCAATGCGTGGTTGAACCATGTCGCGGGTTGCTCGGAGGTGCGGCGCAACCCCTACGGGAGGATCCAGTCTTCTCCCACGGTGAGGGGTTCGGAGAGATCCACGCTGGTGAACTGGGCATTGTAGATCTTGATCTGCACCGCTGACACGCCCTCCAGCCCGCACAGGGTCGCCACCACGGCGCGCACCGCCTGCTCTGCCTGCTCTGGCTCGCTGTCGCACAGGGCAAAGGCACTGTTGAAGGTCACGGTGCAAAGGCCGTTGCGAATCTCCATTTCCACCGCCAGCGTTCCCTCTGGGAAGGGATTTTCATAGCCGCCGCAGGAGGTAAAGGACAAAAGCGCGCTCAAAACGTCCGCGGCCACCGTGCGCCCCACAGTACGCCGGATGGCGCTGGGCACCGTGGCCAGCGCACCGCCGCAGGGTACATAGAGATTGGTATCGAAGCTGCCCTTCGTGCCCTTGTCCAGGGCGGATTCCTCCCGGGTGAGGGGCTCGGTGAGATCCAGGCCGCAATAGTCGTCTATCTTCTTTCCCTGACAGAGGATCTGCACCCGCTCCACCTGGTCAAGCTCCGTGAGGGTGTTGACCAGGGAAAACACCGCCATCCGCGCCTGTACATGGGTCTTGGGCGCGTTTTCCAGAAACGCCTGGGAGAAGTCCACGGTTACAAGGCCGTCATCCAGGGTGATTTCCCGCAGCGCCGTCCCCTCCGGCAGAACCCGCAGGGACGTCTCCTTCTCCGGTTCGCCCAAGAGCTCCTCCACCAGGTAGGTGGGAACCTCCGCGTCCGACGCAAAGGAGCGCGTCCGCGTCTCCTCCACCAAGAACCGTGCGCCGGCGTCGGAGAAATAGAGCTTTAAGGTCATCTCGTCGCTGGTAGCCGAATCGTCAAAGAGCAGGAAGCTTTTCGGCGTCAGGGGCACGGAAAGGAGGCTGTCGCTTCCGGCTCCCTCCGGCGCGGCCAGCACCACTTCCTCCACCTGGGGCAGTTCAACCATGGAATAGACGATGCAGGCCGTAGCCAGGGTGCGGTCGATGCCCGAGAGGGTAAAAAACGCATCGCTCAGCTCGAGCGTCAGCGTGCCGTCCTCCAGGGTGCATTTCTCCAGGGACGTGCCCGCGGGGAAGGGCGTGCGAAGCTCCGGCGACTGAGGCCCTTCCAAATAGTCTTGGATATATGCCGCTACGTCCTCTTCAAACTCCGCCGCCTCGCTGCCCATGGCGCCCAGAGCGCCGGCATATTCGCCGGTGGTTTCGTCCTGGTAGAGGTAATAGCGCTGCACCGGATTTTCATAGCGGTTCTGCTCCGTCTCCCCATGGCAGCCGGCGCCAAGCAGCAGCACCGCGGCCAAAAGCAGGCTCCATACGCGCTTCATTCCGCCACCTCCACATCAAAGTAGGGGAAGGTCACCGTGAAGATGGTGCCGCCCTCCGGCCGGTGGCGGAGGGTGATTTCTCCAAAGTTGCGCTTCACCAAATCGTGGACAATGGCGAGCCCCAGGCCCGAGCCGCCCGCCTGGCGGGAGCGCGCCTTGTCCACCCGGTAGAACCGCTCGAACACGTGCGCCGCGGCGTCCTCGGGGATGCCCACGCCGGTGTCCTCCACCTCTACGGTGATTTCATCGTCCTGATGCCCCAGACGCACATGCACCAGGCCGCCGTCCTTATTATATTTGACGGCGTTTTCCACCAGGTTGAAGATAATCTGATACATGTCGTCCTCCATGGAGAGGACGGTGCAGTCCTTTTCCATGGTGCACCTGAGGCTGATTTCCCGCTGGTCTGCCAGGGGAATGAGCATCTTAAACACCTGGCCGATGACCCGGGACAAATCCACCACCTCGTGGTCTGCCTCCTTCTGCTCTCCCTCCTTGACGCTCTCGGCCTTGGTGAGTGCCAGAAGCTTCTGCGCCATGCGGGTGAGGCGGTCGGCCTCGGAGCCGATGTCGGCCACAAATTCCCGCATGGTCTCGGCGTCCATGTCGTTCTGGAGGATGGAGTCCGAGAGGAGCTTGATGGACGCCAGGGGCGTCTTGAGCTCGTGGGAGGCGTCGGAGACGAACTGCCGCTGTGCCTGCTCCGAGGCCTGGAGGCGGTCGGTGAGCTTGTTGAACTCCCCGGCCAGGCGGCCATATTCATCGGTGCCGTGCATCTGAATCTTGTGGTTATATTCGCCCTCCCGCGCCAGATCCATAGAGGCGAGAATCTTGTGCATCTTCCGGGAGGAGGCCAGGGCAAAGGCCAAAGAGCAGAGCACCATCAGAAGCTCCATGCCCAGGGAAATCCGGGCGATGTTGCGCTCCAAGGACTGGATGATTTCTCCCAAGTCCTCGTCCACATCGGAAATGTACACGCAGCCGATGGGACTGTCGTAGAGGTAGATGGGCACGGCGGCATAGCTGGTGAGCAGGCCGTCGGCATAGCGGCTATAAAAGACGTTCTGCCCCGCCATGGCCTCGGCAACCTCCCGCAGCAGCACAAATTTCCCCACCGCGCTGCGCTGGGTGAGGGAATCGTAGAGCGCGCACCCCTCCCCGTCCACAATGAGCACCCGGGTCACGTTGAGGTCGCCCAATACCGAAATCACCTGAGCGGTATTCTCGGGGGTGAGGGTGTCCACGCCGGAGAAGGAGGAGGTCACCAGCTGCGCCTTGTCCTGCAGCGACGTCTCCTTGGAGCGGTAAAGGAGCTGCCGGGTGAGCGCCGAGGCGTAGTCGTTGAGAAACAGCAGCACCAGGGACGTGAGGAGAATATAGGTCGCGGCAAAGCGGATATGGGAGTTGAAGGAAAGCCTGCGGCGTCGAGTCTCAGCGTTTGAAATAGTAGCCCACTCCCCACTTGGTCAGAATATGCGCCGGCTCGGCGGGATCCCGCTCCAATTTTTCCCGCAGGCGGCGGATGTGCACGTCCACGGTGCGGATCTCGCTGCCGTAGGCGTCGTAGCCCCAGATGGCGTCCAGCAGCGCCTCCCGGGAGTAGACCCGGTTGGGATTGCGCATGAGAAGCTCGATGAGGTCGAACTCCTTGGCGGTGAGCTCCGCCAGGGCGCCGTCGTTATAGGCGTTGCGGGCGTCGGTGTCCAGGGTAATATTGTCGCAGACGAGCTTGGCCGCCGGGGTGTCCCGCCGGGCGCCGGAGCGGCGCAGCAGCGCCCGGATGCGCGCCTTGAGCTCTAAAATGTTAAAGGGCTTGGTGAGATAGTCGTCCGCCCCGTGCTCAAAGCCCAGGAGCTTGTCCATGTCGTCGGCCTTGGCCGTGAGCATGATGATGGGCACGTCAGAAAACTCCCGGATCTTCTGGCAGGCCTCCAGCCCGTCCATCCGGGGCATCATCAGATCCAGCACCACCAGATCCACCGCCTCCTTGGCGGCGATCTCCACGGCCTCCACGCCGTCGGCGCCGGTGAGCACCTCATAGCCGTCGTTTTCCAGGTTGAATTTGATCCCCTTCACCAGGAGCTTTTCGTCATCTACCACCAGTACCTTCATCTTCTACCTCCACAGTAATCAGCGCCTCCACGGCGGCGTATCGTTTTTCTCCAATGCCCGAGACCTCCTTGAGCTGTTCCTTGGCGGAAAAGCCGCCGAAGGAGTCCCGGTAGTCCAAAATCGCTTGCGCCAGCACCGGCCCGATGCCCGGCAGCAGCTCCAGCTCGGCCTGGGTGGCCGTATTGAGATTGAGCGGTGCCTCCTCTGTGGGAGCCGGCAGCTGTGTCTGCTGCTCCGCTTCCTCCAGCTCCAGCGGTGCCTCCTCCTGCGTCTCCTGCGGTGCTTCCGGCGTCTGCGTCTCCAGCGGCGCTGGAGATTCCTGCGTCTCCTGCGGCTGGGAACTCACCTGCACCGTCACCGTCTCGTGGGTGCCGCCGCTGCCCAGCACCCAGCCCAGGGAAAAGGCACACAAAACCGCCATGATGCAGTAAATCAGCCAGGAAATTCCCTTGTTTTTCATCATTGCGGCCTCCCTGGGTTCATTGACCAACGGTTTGCAATCTGGTATAATGGGACAATCCCAAACGCGCAGCGTATTGCCTCCGCTTGGATGGCTTATGGCCTATTATACCACACCCTTTCATCCCTCGGCAACGTCATAGGAGATCAGAATGAAACAAAAATCCATCGTCCTTTTGCTGCTCATCTGCCTTGTCTCGGCGCTGGTGCTCCCGGCCGCGGCCACAGAGGTGCCCGCGGTTGAGATGCCGGTCACCGATTTCACTCCCCTGGACACCACCGCTCCGGCGGAGGTGTTCACCGGTGTTCCCGGCTCGGCACTGCTCATCGAGCTCAACTCCGGCGTCACCCTCTTTGCCCACAACGCCGCCGAGCGCCGCTACCCCGCCAGCCTCACCAAGATCATGACCGCCCTGCTTGCCCTGGAGCACGGCAACCTCGACGACCAGATCACCGTCTCGGAGACCGCCCTTGAAAACCTCCACGAGGACGGCAGCACCGTCGGACTCCAAGCCGGAGAGATCATCTCCCTCAAGGATCTGCTCTACTGCATCATGGTGGCCTCGGCCAACGAGGCCTGCAACGTCATCGCCGAATACATATCAGGCTCTGTGGACGCCTTCGTGGCGCTGATGAACGAAAAGGCCGCAGAGCTGGGCTGCACCGGCACCCACTTTGCCAACGCCCACGGCCTCCACGACGAGAATCACTACACCACCGCCCAGGATCTGGCGCTGATCGTCCAGGCCGCCATGGCCTATCCCGAATTCCGGGAGATTTCCAACACACCCCAGTACACCGTCCCCGCCACCAACATGAGCGAGGAGCGCAAGCTCTACTCCACCAACAAGCTCATCTCCACCACCACCGACACCAGCGGCGGCAACTACTACTATTCCAAGGCCGCCGGCATCAAGACCGGCTTCACCACCCCCGCCCAGCGCTGCCTCATTTCCACCGCCACCAACGACAACTTGCAGTTTCTGGGCGTGATTCTCTACGCCGAAAACGCCTACAACGAGGAAACCGGCTCGTATGATTTCCGAAGCTTCCCGGAATTTATCAACATGTGCGAGTATTTCTTCGAGCGCTATCAGTATACCACCGTCCTCACCACCCTCTATCCCGTGGCCGAGATGCCGGTGAATCAGTCCGCCGGCGCCCAGACCGTGGCCTTGGCGCCGGTGGCGGAAATTCGCAGCCTGGTCAGCCAGGACTTTGACCCCGAAACCGTCCAGCTCAACGTCCAGCTGGACTACGAGAGTGTGGACGCGCCGGTGGAAGCCGGCACGGTGCTGGGCTCCGTCACCGTCCTGCTGGGCGACAAGGAAGTGGGCACCGTGGATCTCGCAGCCATCACCTCGGTGGTGCGCTCCGAGGTCACTCACCGTGCCGAGGCCACCCGGGAGTACGTGGAAGACAACTGGTGGAAGTGGCTGGTGGGAATTTTGCTGCTCATCGTGGCGCTGATTGTCTTGTGTTTCTTCCTGCTGCAGCTCTACCGCCGCCGGGAGCGCAAGCGTAAGGTTGCCGCCCGCCGCCGTGCCCTGGAGATGCGCGAGCGGCAGGAGCGGCTGCGGGAATATTCGCCCCCGGATTGGGACGACAGCTGGAAGGAGTGACGGCTTTGGACTTCCCTACCCTCCAACAAACCTGCCTGGACTGCCGCCGCTGCGGCCTGGCTGAAACCCGGAACCACGTGGTCTTCGGCGTGGGTCCCACCGACGCCGAGGTGCTCTTCGTGGGCGAAGGCCCTGGGCAGCAGGAGGATCTCAAGGGCGAGCCCTTCGTGGGTCCCGCCGGTCAGCTCCTGGACGATATGCTTTCCATCATCGGCCTGGGGCGGCACAACTGCTATATCACCAATATCGTCAAGTGCCGTCCGCCGCAAAACCGCGATCCCCTGCCCACCGAACAGGAGGCCTGCATGCCCTTCCTCCGCTGGCAGACCCGGCTGCTGCGCCCCAAGATCATCGTGTGCCTGGGGCGAATCGCCGCCATGCGCCTCATCAAGGAGGACTTCAAAATCTCCCGGGAGCACGGGCAGTGGGTGGAGAAGGGCGGCATGCTCTTCACCGCCCTGTACCACCCTTCGGCGCTGCTGCGGGATGTGACCAAACGCCCGGATACCTTCCGGGATCTCAAAAAGCTCCAGGCCAAGGTGCTGGAGGTGACGGAGGATCCAAAGCGCTATGACATACCGTGAACTATTTGATCAGATGGCGCTGGCGGAACAGCTCAAATGCAATCTCCGCCACTCCTGGACGTCCAGCGGCCGCCAGGAGAGCGTGGCCGAGCACAGCTGGCGCCTGGCGCTCCTGGCCTGGTTTGCCGCGGAGGCCTATCCCGGTATCGACCGGGAAAAGCTTTTGACCATGTGCCTCTTCCACGACATGGGCGAGGCCTTCACCGGCGACATCCCTGCCTTTTCCAAGACGGAGGCGCACGAGGAAATCGAGCGCGCCGTCATTGCAGATTGGCTTGCCGCCCTGCCCGCCCCCTTCTCCCAGCAGCTCACGGCGCTTTTTGCCGAGTTTGAGGCTCAGGAGACCCAGGAGGCGCGGCTGTGTAAAGCCCTTGACAAGATGGAGACGCTGATCCAGCACAATGAAGCGCCCCTCTCCACCTGGCTTCCCCTGGAATATCAGCTGAACTTCACCTACGGCCAGGCGCAAACCGACGGCGACCCCTACCTGGAGGGGCTTCGCGCCGCGGTGAATCAGGTGACCCGGGAGAAGATCGACCAGGGCGAGTAATGGAAAAAGGCCGGCACACGGCGTGCCGGCCTTTTTTTGCCGCTTGCGCGGCGCGGGTCGCGGAGATCGACCCCTACAGGTGTACGCCGAAGGCGACGGTCTGGGCGCCCTTGCGGGAGTTTTCAAAGTGGAGCATGGAGGCGCGCAGCAGCGCTTCGTCGCCGTACTTTCCCCGGATGGCGTCCACCGCCGCGTCCAGCCGTTCCAATCGCTCGGCGCGGCGGGTATCAAAGAGGCTGAACTGCCGGTAAGGCTCCTCCGAAACCTTTCCCACCTGCACCCCCAGCTGGCGCAGGGGCGTCTCCTGATCCCACAGCTCCGCCAGCACCGCGCAAGCCGCCTGGTAGAGCTCCACGGTCACGTTGGTGGCCGAGGGCAGCTGCCGCTGCATGGCTAGGGGCTGAAACTGGGAGGTGCGCAGGTGGACGCCGATCTGCCGCCCCGACTGGCCGTCCCGGCGCATCCGCGCCGCCACGGTCTCGCACAGGTTTAAGAGCACCTGCTGTGCCGTTGCCAGGTCGGTCACATCCCAGGGGGTGGTCATGGAGTTGCCGTAGCCCTTCTGGGCGGGCAGCTCCGCGGTGACCGCCTCGGCACAGCGGCCGTTGGCCAGGTGCCAGATGGTCTCTCCATGCTGGTGGAGCTTCCGGCGCAGAAAAACCGGATCCATCTGCGCCAGCTGGCCGATGGTGGTGATCCCCATGCGCCGGAGCTTCTTCTCCGTGGCACGCCCCACGAAGAACAGCTCCTGCACCGGCAGCGGCCAGAGCTTTTCCTCGATCTCCCAGGGAAAAATGGACGTGACGCCGTCGGGCTTTTTGAGCTCCCCGGCCATCTTGGCCAGAATCTTATTGGAGGAGACGCCGATGCTCACCGTGAAGCCCAGCTCCTGCTTGATCCGGTCGGCCAGCCACCGCCCCGCCAGCATGGGCGAGCCGTAGAGCCGCTCGGTGCCAGTCATATCCACCCAGGCCTCGTCAATGGAGAACTGCTCCACCACCGGCGAGACGGTGCGCAGCAAGTCCATGAGTCCCTTGGACGCCGAGAGAAACAGCCCATAGTCCGGTTCCGCCACCAGAAGCCCCGGGCACTTGTCCCGCGCCATGCCCAGGGGCTCCCCGGTCTTGATTCCAAATTTCTTGGCCGGAATGCTCTTGGCCAGCACAATGCTCCGGCGCACGTCCGCCTGGGACGCCACCACCGACGGCACCGTCCGCAGATCCAATTCCTGCCCCAAAACCCGGCAGCGGTAGCAGGCCGTCCAGGAAAGGAAGGCACTGTTGACGTCAATATGGAAAATCACCCGCTCGGCCATGGTTCTCCTCCTCAATAGATCCGCCGGAACAGCACCCAGCGGTGGGTGCTCACCGTATACTTGAGCTCGTAGAGCGCTTCCCGCCCGTCCACCCGGGCGCGGCAGAGGAAGGCCAGCTGTTCCATCCCCACAAAGGTCTCCCGGCGGGTGTCGGTCACCTCGGTGACCGACACGATGTGGAGCCGGTGCGCCCCGTCCTCAAACCGGAAGCGCAGCGGGCGCAGCGCGCCCTCGGCGTCGCACAGGGCAATCACCGCGCAGGGTCTATTCTCCGCTTCCATGGTTTCCGCCTCCCCGAGTTCTAGAACGTTTGTTCGATTATAGGATACCACAGTCCCGGAGAAATTGCAAGGGGCGGCCATGGAGAAAAAATTTAGGCAGCACCGCACAATTTGGCAAGAGCATTCGGCCAAAGATTTTGCCTCATACGAAAGTTATAAAAGGGTGGGAATACTGTATGTATTTCCCCCTTTTATAACTGCACGGATGGGGCAAAAGATT
>NHCFR00700__coassemble_1666_pt1 | contig 14644 bp, 10 predicted proteins | sample NHCFR00700__metabat2_high_PE_007 | metagenome-assembled genome bin NHCFR00700 | reverse complement strand
GGCGGGGATAAACCCCGCCCCTACGAGAAATCCGGGAGCGTGTCTGTAGGGGCGGCCTTCATGGCCGCCCGTTGGGCAGCTGCGATTTCCGCAAGGCCTTTCAAACATTAAGATTTGCCGCCTGCCGTTGATAACGGCGGGCGGTTGTGTTATAATACTTCAAAAATTGGAAGCATTTCGAGGAGGGGACTGCCTTGACCCAGGTGCGCCTTGCCCCACTGACCGACTATACCGCCTGCCAGAGCGCCCTGGAGGCCGCCTGCGGCGACCTCTCCTGGGTGACGCCTGGCATGAAAATTGCCGTCAAGGTCAATCTGGTCTCCGGCGCGCCGCCGGAAAAGGCCATCACCACCCACCCATTGCTGGTGGCGGCGCTCACGAAGCTGCTCATCGCCCGGGGCGCAGAGGTGGTGGTGGGCGACAGCCCCGGCGGGCTCTTCACCCCGGCCTTTTTGCAGCGGGTCTACCACCTGAGCGGCTACGAAATCGTGAAGGAGGCGGGGGCGACCCTCAATCTCGACTGCGCCACGGTAGATACCGACTTTCCCCAGGGCGCGGTGCTCCACCAGTTTACTTATACCAAGTGGCTTACCGACTGCGACGCCATCATCAACTTCTGCAAGCTCAAGACCCACGGCATGATGGGCATGACCGCCGCGGTGAAGAACCTCTTCGGCGCCATCCCCGGCGCCATGAAGCCCGAGTACCACTTCCGCTTCCCCAATGCCGCCGACTTTGCCAAGATGCTCACCGATCTCTCGTGCTTTTTCCGCCCGCGGCTCCACCTGGTGGACGCGGTGGTGGCCATGGAGGGAAACGGCCCCACGTCGGGAAAACCCCGGCAGCTGGGGCTCCTCCTGGGAAGCGAGGATCCCTTCGCCCTGGACGAGGTCTGCGCCCAAGTCCTCGGCTGCACTGCTGTGCCCACCCTGGAGGCCGCCCGGGCCCTGGGGAGGGTGCCGGAATTCACCATCACCGGCGGCGACCCGGCGGCGTTTCGCCTGGCGGACTTTGTGCTGCCGCCTCTGGGGAGCACCCTCTTTCGCGCGGTGCTGCCCGGCAAGGCCGGAGAGGCCTTCGGCCGCATCGCCCAGGCGGCGCTCTCACCCCGTCCCATGCTCACCGGGGAAACCTGCGTGGGCTGCGGCAAGTGCGCGTCCATCTGCCCGGCCAAGGCCATCACCATGGTACGGGGAAAGCCCAAAATCCACCGAAAGACCTGCATCCGCTGCTTCTGCTGCCAGGAGTTCTGCCCCAAGGGCGCATTGAAAGCCCAGCGCACGAGGTTGGCACGACTGCTGAGCCCGTAATTCGCGGCACACAAGCCTCCCCTTGGTGCCCAAGGGGAGGTGTCAGACCCAAAGGGTCTGACGGAGGGGATCAGAACTACCGTTCACCGCGAGCCTTATGGGAACGCCGGTACCGGACAACCCCTCAGTCGCGCTTTGCGCGCCAGCTCCCCTTCACAGGGGAGCCTTTTGACCCCTACAATTTTCCATCATCCGGTCACGAAAGGAGACCTCATCCATGTCCAGCTTTGCCTCGGCGCCGTGGTGTAAGTTCTACGGCTCCACCCCCGCCCACCTCACTTACCCCAAGAAGACCATCTACCAGATGATCCGCGCCACCTGCGAGAAATTCCCCGACAACATCGCCTATGAGTTCATGGGCAGGGAGACCACCTACCGGGAGTTCCTCCAGCGCATCGAGCGCACCGCCCGCGCCTACTACGCCCTGGGCATCCGCAAGGGCGACCGGGTGACCATCTGCATGCCCAACTGCCCCCAGGCGGTGGACAGCTTCTACGCCCTCAACCGCATCGGCGCCGTGAGCAACATGATCCATCCCCTCTCCGCCGCCAAGGAAATCGCCTTTTTCCTGAATTTCTCCCACTCCAAGGCCATTTTGACGTTGGATCAGTTCTATCCCAAGGTGGATTCCATCCGTTCTGACCTCAAGTCTCCCGTGACCATCCTCGTTGCCCACATCAAGGACGAGCTTCCGCCCCTCTTGGCCGTGGGCTACGCCCTCACCCAGGGCAGGAAGCTCCCCAAGGTGCCCGCCCGGGGCGATGGCATCCTCCACTGGGACAAGTTCCTGGCCGGCGGCCGTCGGCTCAAAGAATCCCTTCCCAAGAAGTATGGCCGCGCCGAGGAGGGCGCTTCCATCCTCTATTCCGGCGGCACCACCGGCACCACCAAGGGCATTCTGCTCAGTAACCTCAACTTCAACGCCCTGGCGCTCCAGACCATCGCCGCCAGCGGCTTTTCCCCCATCGACGGGATGAAAATGCTCTCGGTGATGCCCGTGTTCCACGGCTTCGGCCTGGGCATCGGCATCCACACGGCCTTGGTGGGCGGCGCCACGTGCATTCTGGTGCCCCAGTTCAATGTGAAGACCTACGCAGAGCTTCTAAAGAAGAAGAAGCCCCACATCATCCCCGGCGTGCCCACCCTCTTTGAAGCGCTGCTTCGCGCCGACAACCTGGAGGGCGCCGACCTGAGCTTCTTAAAGGGCGTCTTCTGCGGCGGCGACAGCCTGTCCATCGAGCTCAAAAAGAAGGTGGACGACTTCCTCACCGCCCACAACGCCGCGGTGCAGATCCGCCAGGGCTACGGCCTCACCGAGTGCGTCACGGCCTCCTGCCTCACCCCCAAGGACTACCACCGCCCCGGCTCCATCGGCGTGCCCTTCCCCGACACCTACTATAAGATCTGCCGCCCCGGCACCACCGAGGAGGTGGACGCCAACGTGGAGGGCGAGATCTGCCTGACGGGTCCTTCGGTGATGCTCGAGTACGTGGACAACCCCGAGGAGACGGCCAACACCCTCCGCCGCCACGCCGACAACCGCCTGTGGCTCCACACCGGCGATTTGGGCAAGATGGACGAGGACGGCTTCGTCTACTTCTCCCAGCGGATCAAGCGCATGATCGTCACCTCGGGCTACAACGTCTACCCCGGCCAGCTGGAAAACGTCATCGACGGCCACGAGAAGGTGCTCCTCTCCTGCGTCATCGGCGTGAAGGATCCCTACAAGATGCAGCGGGTGAAGGCCTTCGTGGTCTTAAAGCCCGGCATCGAGCCCAGCGAGGAGGTACGCGCCGAGCTGATGGCCTACTGCAAGGAGCACATCGCCAAGTACGCCATGCCCACGGAGATTGAGTTCCGCGCCGAGCTTCCCAAGACCCTGGTGGGCAAGGTGGCCTACCGCGTCCTCGAGGAGGAGGAGGAAGCCCGCGCCCAGGGTGAAGGGTGATGGCAGCGGCCAAGCATCGGATCTGGGAGCTGGACGCCTTTCGCGGCGTGGCCATCCTGGCGGTCATCGTCATCCACCTGCTCTTTGATTTGGAGTATTTCCTGGGGATTTCCCTGGGGTATGAGAATCCGGTCTTTCAGTTTGTCAAGCAGTACGGCGGCGTGGTGTTTGTCGTGTTGTCCGGCACCTGCGTCACGTTGGGAAGCCGGAGCGTCCGGCGGGGACTGATCGTCTTCGGCTGCGCCATGGCCGTGACGCTGGTCACCTATGGCATGGTTTGGCTGGGGCTTGACAGCGGGAGCATTGTGGTAAAGTTTGGCGTATTGCACCTTTTGGGGCTTTGTATGCTCCTCTGGCCGCTCTTTCGGCGGCTTCCCACCTGGGCGCTTTTGGCCATCGGCATTCCGGTGGTGGCGCTGGGGTATTGGTTTGCCACCTTCCACGTGGCGTCCTCCTGGCTCTTCCCCCTGGGACTCACCAGCGCGGACTTTACCTCCTCGGACTTCTTCCCCCTCTTTCCCCACCTGGGCTGGTTTTTGCTCGGGGCGGTGCTGGGCAGGACGGTCTACAAGGATAAGAAGACACGGCTTCCCCAGGTCTATGAGAAGGCCGCGCCGGTGCGGTTTTTCTGCTGGTGCGGCAGGATGTCCCTGTTTCTCTACCTCTTCCACCAGCCGGTGCTCTATGGCCTGGTGAATGTTCTCGCCCTGGTGCGATAAAAAACGCCCGCGTCCCCAGCAGGACGCGGGCGTTTTCGGTTCGTAGGGGTCGATCTCCGATCGACCCGCGCCGCGGGGTGCAACGCACCACCGGCGTTGGTGTAGGGGCGCATTGTATATGCGCCCGGGAAGGCACCTGCGAAACTGCCGCTGCTACGGGCGGATATATAATCCGCCCCTACAGGTGCGGTGGTTGCCCCTACGGAATTACCCCTCGGCCATGACCTGTTCAAAGGTGGCGCGATCCATGGTTTCAAACTCCATGAGATACTTGGCGATTTTCTCCAGCTGGTCGCGGTGGTCGGTGAGGATCTCCTGGCAGCGGCGGTAGGCGCGGTCGATGATGGCCTTAACCTCGTCGTCGATGTCCCCGGCCACCCGCTCGGAGTAGGGCTTGGACTTCTCATAGTCCCGGCCGATGAACACCTCGCCGTCGGCGGCGTAGGACACGGGGCCGAGCTTGTCGCTCATGCCGTAGCGCTGCACCATATCCCGGGCGACGGACGTGGCCTGGCGAATGTCGCTGGAGGCGCCGGTGGAGATGTCCTGCAGGCACAGCTGCTCCGCCACCCGGCCGCCCAGGTCGGCCACGATCTGCTCGAACATCTCGTTGCGGGACATGTAGTCCTGGTCGTCCGCCGGGAGGCTCACGGTGATGCCGCCGGCGCCGCCCCGGGGCACGATGGTCACCTGGTGCACCGGGTCGTGGTTGGGCAGGTGGTAGATCACCACGGCGTGGCCGGCCTCGTGGACGGCGGTAAGCCGCCGCTCGTGGGGCGTCACCACGTGGCTGCGCTTTTCAGGCCCCGCGATGACCTTGAGCATGGCGCGCTCCAAGTCCTCGTTGGTGAGGCACGGGCGCTCCGCCCGGGCGGCCAGCAGCGCCGCCTCGTTGAGGAGGTTCTCAAGATCCGCCCCGGTGAAGCCCGCGGTGGCGCGGGCGGTGGTGCCGAGGTTCACGTCCTCGGAGAGGGGCTTGTCTTTGGCGTGCACCTTCAAGATGGCCTCGCGGCCGCGCCAATCGGGTCTGCCCACATAGATCTGCCGGTCGAACCGTCCCGGACGCAGCAGCGCCGGGTCGAGAATGTCCTTGCGGTTGGTGGCCGCCATGACGATGACGCCCTCGTTCTGGCCGAAGCCGTCCATCTCCACCAAGAGCTGGTTGAGGGTCTGCTCCCGCTCGTCGTGGCCGCCGCCGAGACCTGCGCCCCGGCGCCGTCCCACGGCGTCAATCTCGTCGATGAAGACGATGGCAGGCGATTGCTTCTTGGCCTGTTCGAAGAGATCCCGGACGCGGCCTGCGCCCACGCCCACGTAGAGCTCCACAAAGTCCGAGCCGGAGATGGACAAAAACTGTACCCCGGCCTCTCCGGCCACCGCACGAGCTAGGAGCGTCTTGCCGGTGCCGGGAGGACCCACCAGGAGAATGCCCTTGGGGATCCGCGCGCCCAGGCGGGTGAAGCGGTCGGGCTCCTTGAGAAACTCCACCACTTCCTGGAGCTCCTCCTTCTCCTCGTCGGCGCCGGCCACGTCGGCAAAGGTCACGATCTTTCCGTTGCCGCTGCCCACCCGGGCATTGGCGCGGGTGAACTTGCCCATGGAATTCTGCCCGCCGCCGGAGCGGGAAATGAACATCACGATGAGATACACCAGTCCCAGCCCCAGGATGAGGTAGGGCAGAATGGTGAGCCAGTCAATCTTCTGGGCGGCAGGGGGATAGTCGTAGCTTTCCAAAATGCCGCCGGCGTGCTGCGCCTTGATGGTCTCGTCCAGGTCGGCGTGGAACTGCTCCACGTCGCCGATGTGGGTGGCCACGGTCTTCTCCTCGCCGCCCTCGGTGACCTTCATGGACAAGGCGCCGTCGGCCGAGAGGGTGAAGCTGCGCACCGACCCGGTCTCGAAGTAGGAAAGCACCTGGGAGTAGGGCAGCTCGTCGCCGCCGCCCAGGGAGAAGAGCTGGGTGACCACGGCGAAGAGAATCAGCAGCACCAGTACATACACAAGGCCGCCCAGGGGTTTCATTTGTCGTTTCAAATTGGTTTCTCCTTATGAATGGGGATCAAGAATGGGGTGCGGTGGGAAAAGCCTCCCCTTGGTGCCCAAGGGGAGGTGGCGCGGCGAAGCCGTGCCGGAGGGGATCAGAACTGGCGGTGACCGGAGGCTTACAACCCCTCAGTCGCGCTTTGCGCGCCAGCTCCCCTTCACAGGGGAGCCTTTGGCACGAAGCATGACCTTTAGTCCCGGTAGACCTCGGGCTTTAGGACGCCCACGAAGGGGAGGTTGCGGTAGTAGTCCTGGTAGTCCAGCCCAAAGCCCACCACGAAGGCGTCCGGCACCGTGAAGAGCACGTAGTCCGCCTTCAAGTCCTCGGTGCGGCCGGTGGGCTTATCCAGGAGGGTACAGATCTTGACGGACTTGGGCTTGCGCGCGGCAAAGAGCTCCACAATGAGCTTCAGCGTCCGGCCGGAGTCGAGGATGTCCTCCAAAATCAGCACGTCCCGGCCTTCGATGTCGTGGTCGATGTCCTTGCGGAAGGTGAGCTTGCCGGTGGAGGCCGTGCCGCCCTCAAAGGACGTGACGCACATGAAGTCCTCCTGGATGGGGATGGTGATAGCCTGGGTCATGGCCGCGTAGAAGGGCACCACGCCCTTGAGTACGCCCACCACAATGGGGCACTTGCCCCGGTAGTCTTCGCTAATCTGCGCGCCCACCTCGCGGATGCGCGATTGGATGCTGGCTTCGTCCACCAGCACCTCCTGAATGTCGGACAGCATATCCACCTTGTTAATCATTTGTTTCGCTCCCTTCCCTCCAAAACCGGAGAACCACCGCCCGCTGTCCCGGCTGTGCCCGGCGATCCCGGGCGCAGCCAAGGCCATAGACCGCCGCCACGCCCCGGCCATCGGCTGCCACGGGCAGGCGCTCCCGCAGGTGGGCGGGGATTTTCCGGTCGATCATCAGGCGCTTGAGGCTTCTCGTGCCGCCGGGCAGGCGCAGCGCATCGCCGGGCTGCCGGGGGCGGATGGTAAGCTGGAGATTTTTCTCCATCATATCACAATTCAGCGCAAAAGTGGACAAAAAATCCACATCTTTTTCCAAAATCTCCGGCGCACCCAGGCTGACCCACAGCTTCGCCCCGGGAAGGTACGCCCCCTCGCCAGGCCGAAGGGTCACCGGGGAAAAGACGGTGTCTTCCGCCGGGACGATGGAAAGAAGGTCATATTCCCGCCGGGCAAGCCGGTTGCCTGGAAGGGCGATCTCCGAAGAGCCATGGGTGGACTGCAATAACGCCTCCATGGCCGCCACGTGGACGGCGGCGGGCTTGCTGCCGCCGAGGATTTGCCGCAGCGCCCTGGTCTTCAGTGCTTCCGGCGCGCGAGAGAGGGTGGGGACGTCCCAGCCGCCGTCCCGGGCGGCTTTATGAAGGAGCGCCGCGGTCTCTTGCTCCAGATGCGCCTCATCCCGGCGCAAAATGGCCGTGGATCGAGCCACGGTGGCCGCCAAGCTGGGATTTTCCTGCCTGAAAAGGGGAATCACATGGTGCCGCAGGCGGTTTCTGAGGGCATCGTCTTCAAAATTGCTGCTGTCCTCCCGCCAGGAGAGGCCGTTTTTTTGTAAATAGGCGAGAATCTCTGCCCGGGTCACGGTCAAGAGCGGGCGGATCCTCCGCGCCGTCCGGGGCTCCATGCCGCAGAGCCCCTTGAGGCCGGTGCCCCGCAGGAGATTGATGAGCACCGTCTCCACCTGATCGTCGGCGTTGTGCGCCGTGGCGATGAGTCCCGGCTGGGCGGATAAAAAGCCGTGGCGCAGCGCCCGGGCGGCTTCTTCCAGGCTTTCGCCGGTCTCCTTCGCGCGGACAGCGGCGTCGCCCCGCCCCACGGTGAGGGGAATGCCCCACTGTTTACATAAGTACCGGACAAATGCCTCATCGCCGTCGGATTCTTCGCCCCGGAGGCAGTGGTTAAAATGCGCCGCCGTGAGGGAGAAGCCCAGCTCCTCCGAGAGCGTCCAGAGACAATGGAGCAGCGCCACCGAATCCGCGCCGCCGGAGACGGCGCAGACCAGGGCGCTGCCGGGGGAGAGTCCCGCCAGGGCGGCTTTGACCTTATCCTTCACTGTGCTTCCACTCCCGGTCGGCAAAGGTGGTGAACTGGGGCAGCCACTGGAGCTTCACGGTGCCGGTCTCGCCGTGGCGGTTCTTGGCCACGATGACCTCGGCCACGTTCTTCTCCGGCGTGTCGGGGTGATAGTAGTCGTCGCGGTAGATGAAGAGCACCTCGTCGGCGTCCTGCTCGATGGCGCCGGATTCGCGCAGGTCTGAGAGCATGGGGCGCTTGTCGGTGCGGCTTTCGTTGGCGCGGGAGAGCTGGCTCAGGCAGATCACCGGCACGTTGAGCTCCTTGGCCATGATCTTGAGGGCGCGGGAGATGTCGCTGACCACCTGGACGCGGTTGGCGTTGTTGGAGGTCTGGCCGGTGCCGGCGGAGGTCATCAGCTGGAGATAGTCGATGAGCACCAGGCCGAGGTTGGGAAGGCGGCGGCACTTGGCGTTCATCTCCGCCACGGAGATGGAGGGGTTGTCGTCCACGCGGATGTCGGTCTGGCTCAAGGCCGACGAGGCGATGGCGATTTTCGTCCAGTCCTCTTCGCTGAGCTGCCCAGTGAGAAGCTTCTGGTTGTCCACAAAGCTCTCGTTGGAGAGTAACCGCATGGCCAGCTGCTCCCGGGACATTTCCAAGGAGAAGAAGGCCACGGTCTTGGCGCTCTCCTTGGCCACAGACAGCGCGATATTGAGCGCCAGGGAGGTCTTGCCCATGCCGGGACGGGCGGCGATGAGGAGAAGGTCAGACTTATTGAGGCCGTTGATCTTCTTGTCGAGATCATGAAGGCCGGTGGAGAGGCCGGGGAAGGCGTTTCCCGACCGGGACAGCTCGTCGAGCCGGTCGAAGACGCCCACCATCACCACGCCGATGTGCTGTAAGGTCTCGCCGGCGTTGCCGTTTCGCAGGGCGTAAATCTTCTTCTCGGCGCTCTCGAGGATTTCCTCGGGGGTTCCCACGCCGGAGAGCACCGTCTCGCGGATTTCCCCGGCGGCAGTGGCCAGGTTGCGGAGCATCGCCCGGTCGCGGACGATGCGGGCATACTGCCCCACGTTGGCGGCGGTGGGGGTGATCTCCATGAGCTGCATCAGGTATTCGGGGGTCTTGCCCGTGGCAAGCCCCTGCACCTTCATCTTCTCCAGCACCGTTACCGGGTCGATGGTCTCGGAGAAGTTGAACATGGAGTAGATGGTCTCGTAGATCTCCTTGTTCTGCTGGAGGAAGAAGTCGTCCGGGCGCACGATGCCGATGACCTCGGCCACCGAGCGGCTGTCGATGAGCATGGAGCCCAGCACCGCCTGCTCGGCCTCGAGAGAATGGGGCAGCTGGCGCTGCAAGAGTTCTTCTTCCATGGCGGTTCTCCTTTTCAAGATTGGGGGTGCGGCGTGGGCGGGGGTTTGCCGCACCCTGTAGGGGCGGATTATATATCCGCCCGTGGCAGTCGCAATCATTAAGGTGCCTTCCCGGGCGCATATGCAATGCGCCCCTACAAGCAGGCTGGAGCGGGTCGCGTGCCAGGGCGGAACGACGGCGATCTTACGCCTCCTGGATCTCCACGGTGAGATCTGCGGTCACCTCGTAGCCGAGCTTACACTTGACCGTGTAGGTGCCCACGTTCTTGATGGGCTCGCTGACCACAATCTTCCGCTTGTCAATGTCGATCTTCTGCGCGGCCAGGGCTTCGGAGATTTCCGCGTTGGTCACCGAGCCGAACAGCCGTCCCGCGCCGCCGCCCTTGGCCTTGACCACCAGGGTCATCCCCTTGAGCTGGGCAGCCAGGGCAACGGCCTGCTCGCGCTCCTTCTGACGCTTTTCCTGCAGAGCCTTGTCGTTCATCTTCATGGTGTTGATATTGTCGGCAGTGGCCTCCTGGGCTAACTTCCGGGGAAGGAGGAAGTTCCGGGCGTAGCCGTCGGACACGTCGATGAGCTGTCCGCGCTTGCCCTGTCCCTTGACATCCTGCAATAAAATCACTTTCATGGTTCCATTTCCTTTCTTATCCTTCGTAGAATTTGTCGATGCTCGCCACCAGTTCGGTCAGCACCTCCCGGACGGATTTGTCCGGGATTTGCGCGCCGGCCGTGGCGGCGTTGCCGCCGCCGCCCAGGGGCTCGAGAATCACCTGCACGTTGGCCTCGCCGATGGAGCGGGCGGAGATCACCACCCGCTCGCCGTCGGGGTAGAGGACAAAGGAGGTGAGGATTCCCTTGATATTGAGAAGCTCGTCGGCCGCCTGGGCTGCCAGGGTGCGGGTGGTGGCATACTCTAAGGCGGCGATGGCGATCTCGTTGCGGTATAGGCGCGCGGCCTGGACAATCTGGTAGCGGGCGATGGTGTCGTCCAGATCGTTCTGGAAGAGCTTCTTCACGTCCACGGTGTCGGCGCCGGCGCGGCGCAGGAAGGCCGCGGCCTCAAAGGTTCTCGAGCCCGTGCGCACGGAGAAGTTCTTGGTGTCGAGGACGATGCCGGCCAGAAGCGCCTGGGCTTCCATGGTACGGATCTCCTTGGGCTCCACGGCGTACTGGAGGATCTCGGTGACCAGCTCCGAGGCTGAGGAGGCGAAGGGCTCGTGGAGGTTTAAGACCACCTGCTCGATGTAGTCCGCGGCGCGGCGGTGGTGGTCGATGACGGCCACGCGGTTGACCGACTCGAGAAGCGCCCGGGATTCCACCTGGTCGGGGCGGTTGGTGTCCACCACGATGAGGAGGCTCCGGCCATCGGCGGCCAAGAGGGCATCCTCACCGGAGAGGAAGAGATTGTCGTACTCCGGGTGCTCCTGGAGCGCCAAAAGCAGGGACTTGGCGGCGTTATTTTCAAGATCCAGCACGATTCGAACCGGTCTGCCCCGCTTGCGGCAGATGCAAACCAGACCCATGGCCGCGCCCAAGGCGTCCAGATCGGCCATGCGGTGTCCCATGAGGAAGACCTGGCTGGACTGGGAGATGAGCTCGGTGAGGGACGAGGCGATGACCCGCGCCTTGACCTTGGTGCGCCGCTCGGTCTCCTTGGTGCGGCCGCCAAAGAAGTTGAAGTTATATTTATCCTTGATGACGGCCTGATCGCCGCCGCGGCTCAGCGCCATTTCGATGGAGAGGTTGGCGAAGCTGTAGTTTTCCTGGAAGGACGCGCCGTCCTTGCCGATGCCGATGGACAGCGTAGCCGCCACGCCCGAGGGGTTGGTGATGGCGCGGATGTCGTCGAGAATGGAGAACTTTCCCTCCTGGAGCCGGGGGAGATCCTTGGCCTCAAAAATGAGAAGGTAGCGGTTGCGCTCGACCTTCCGAAGGAGGCCGCCCAAGTCCTTGCACCAGCTGGAGATGCGGTCGTTGATCTTGGCGTCCAGGGAGGAGATGGCACTGTCGGGGAGGTTGTTGGTGAGCTCGTCGTAGTTGTCCACCAAAATCACCGTGACGATGGGGCGGGTACGGACATACTCATCCCGGACGTTGAACATCTCGGTCATGTCGGCGAGGTAGAGCGTCGCCAGAAGGAGGGAGGCATGCTCATCCTCCGAGCGGATGAGGTTGCCGTAGACCCGGTAGCGCCGCCCCTGGAGCTCCACATCCTGGGGGCATTCGGTGCGCCCCTCGGTGAGCCAGCGGGTGGAAAAGCGGGGCACCACGTCCTGCATCTTCTGGTTGAGGAAGGAGTCCTTGAGCCCCGAGACGCGGTAGAAGGAGGGATTGCCCCAGACGATCTCGGAGTCATTCATCTTGATGACGGCCATGGGGAAGGGCGAACCGGTCTTGAAGGCGGTGCCCAGGGAGTCGGTGGTAGACTGGATGTAGCTCATGAGGGCTTTTTTCCGCCGGCCGCTGGCCATGCGGTTGTGGACGAAGAGCAGCACCACCATCAGTCCCTCTGCGGCGGCCACATAATATTGCTTAGACCAAACGGCAGCGCCCACAAAGAGAAGGAGCACCAGGAAATAGACCCCGATGCCGGGCTCCAGGAGCCGGGAGAGCTTTTTATTCACGGCGACGCCCCCTTTCATTCCTTCTATTATAGCAAATCTCCCTGGGCTCCACAAGGGAAACGGCGGGAAAAGGGTACAAAAAAACCCCGCCAAAGGCGAGGTTTCCAGGCGCAGCTGTAGGGGCGGCCTTGATGGCCGCCCGTAGGGCAGCTGCGATTCTCGCAGGGTTTCCGCCGAACGAACTGCGGTCACACCTCTCAGTCAGCCTACGGCTGACAGCTCCCCTCAAGGGGAGCCTTTGGATTCTGCATCGTCTCAAGCCTCCCCTTGAGGGGAGGTGGCGTGCGAAGCGCGACGGAGAGGTGTTAGGGCAGCTGCGATTCCCGCAAGCTTTCCACTGAACGCACCTGGTAGGGGGGCGCGTCAGCTCTCCATCTGGCGGCCGAGGAAGGCGGCCACGGTCTGGACGAGCTTTTGCTCCATCTCGGTCAGGGGCTGATCCCCGTCGGCGGCCAGGAGCATCACGCAGCCCATGAGGTCACCCTCGGAGAGAATGGGCGCGGCGGTGCTGAGGATGAAGTGGGCGGCCTGGTCGCTGGCGGGCTTGGCCTGCTCTCCGGCCTGGCGGCGGTAGGGACGGCGCTGCTCCATGAGCTCCAAGAGCTCCTGGGAGATGCGTTTGTCCATGAGCTCCCGCCGTGCCCCGCCGGCCACGGCGATGATGCTGTCGCGGTCGGCCACGGCGGCCATGTGGCCGGTGTTTTTCAAGATGGCCTCGCAGATCTGCGCAGCCTGCTGGGCGAGATCCCCCATGGGCGAATACTTCTTAAAAATGACCTCGCCGTCCCGCTCCGTATAAATCTCCAGCGGGTCGCCGTCACTGATAACATGGACACGGAACACCTTGTCCGCATGCTGCCGGGCGGACTGGGTGAGGGTGGATGCGATATGTCCCGTGCCTGAATTAAAATTTGCGGCGTCCTCCAATGTGCCGGTTTTTAAGAGGGCATCAATGTCGGACTTGAGCTTCACGTCGATGTGATCCTCGAAAATATAGATCCGGTCGATCAAAAGCTCCAAGTCGCCGCGCTCCAAGTGATCCTTGGTGAGGATGTCCTGGAACACGTCCAAAGCCGTCTTGGCCACACGGTTTACTTCGATGATGGTGTTGCGCTTGTCGGATAAAAGGTCGATCTGGCGGCGCAGCCCCTCGATTTTCCCCTGGAGCTCGGCCTCCAGCTGGTCGTAGGTCTCCTCCAGCAGCGCCTCCTGGTCGGGGTGCTTGAGGATGTCCCGAATTCGCTGGCGCTTGGTGGCCTTGAGCTCTTCAAGAAGCCCCTCCACCACCTCGGCCAGGTGGTCGGCGGACTGCTCGGTTTCGGCTACGTCGCATTCCTCCTTGGCCAAGTCCTCGTTGAGCTTTTGGATCATGGCCTGAGAGCTGTCCAGGAGCTTGCGGAGATAGTCTTTTAAGAGCTCGTCCAGCAGATCCACCCGGATGTGGTGGCTGGTGCAGCCCTTCAAGCCCCGGCGGTGGTAGGTGCCGCAGGTGTAGGCGGGCTTCAAGTCTTTGCGGCTCATGGCGAACATGGGGCTGCCGCAGTCGCCGCAGCTTAGAAAGCCCGAGTAGGGGTTGTCGTGGAGCTTCACGCCCCGGTAGTTATGCTTGGTGCGCTTTTCCCGCAGGGCGCGGGTGACGGCGAAGGTGCGGTAGTCCAGGATGGGCTGGTGATGGTGCTCGATGATGATTTGCTCGTCCTCGTCCCGGCGGACGTCCTTGCCGTTGATCTTGGCGCGGGTGTACTTCCCCTGGCGCAGGGTGCCGATGTAGAAGTCGTTGTCGAGAATTCCCTGGATGGTGACGATGGCCCAGGCAGCCTTGGCGGTGCGCTGGCAGGGCTCTCCGGCTGCTTCCTTGCGAATCTGCTCCGACATCCGGGGCGTGGGAATGCCCTGGTCGGTGAGGTAGCCGGCGATTTTCTTGTAGCCCCAGCCCTCCTGGTTGTAGAGCCGGAAGATTTCCCGGACGATCTCTGCCTCGGTGGGGACGATTTCAAACTCCTTGCGTTTGTTGAGCGTGTAGCCGTAGGGCGCGGCGCACAGCCACTGGCCGTCGGCCTGGCGGCGGCGGATGACGTTTTTCACCTTTTTGGAGGTGTCGGTCACGGGCATCTCGTTGAGGAGAAATTGAAACTGGATTTTCAGCCAGTCGTCGTCATTGGGAAAGTCGATGTTGTCGCCGATGGAGAGAATCCGCACCCCGGCGTCCCGGAGATCCTCCAGCTCCACCAGACCGCGGCTGTTGCGGCGGGAGAAGCGGGAAAAGTCCTTGACGATGAGAATGTCATATTGATGCGCCATCAGCCCCCGGCGCATGGCTTGGTAGCCCTCCCGCTGCTCGAAGGTGTAGCCCGAGCGATCCCGGTCTTCAAAAAAGGTCAAGGTGCTGCCGGGAAACCGGGTCTTGACGAAGTCGGCGATGATGGCCTTTTGGTTTTCAATGGACACATTGTCCCGATCCAGCTCCTCGTCCACCGAGATCCGGCAGTAGCCGGCGATTTTAAAGGGTTCGGTCATGCTTGCGCCTCCTTTCCATAATAACTTTATAATCCATTTATCTATGCAGATAATATTGTAAAGCAAGCGGTGTG
>NHCFR00700__coassemble_1632_pt1 | contig 14996 bp, 17 predicted proteins | sample NHCFR00700__metabat2_high_PE_007 | metagenome-assembled genome bin NHCFR00700 | reverse complement strand
GCTTCGGCCAGGCCTTCCTGGAGCTGCACCCCACCAAGTACGGTGAGGAGCTGGTCAAAAAGATGGAGAAGAGCGGCGCCAAGGCCTACCTGGTCAACACCGGCTGGAACGGCACCGGCAAGCGTATCTCCATCAAGGATACCCGCGGCATCATCGATGCCATCCTGGATGGCTCCATCCTCAAGGCTGAGACCAAGACCATCCCCTACTTCAACTTCGAGGTTCCCACCGCTCTGCCCGGCGTGGACACCAACATCCTCGATCCTCGCAACACCTACGCCGATCCCACCGAGTGGGACACCAAGGCCAAGGATCTGGCCGGCCGCTTCGTGAAGAACTTCGTCAAGTACACCGGCAACGACGCCGGCAAGGCGCTGGTCGCCGCTGGCCCCAAGGTCTAATCTCTCTTTTTTCCCCGTAAATCTCAGGCGCGCTGTGGTTCATCCGCAACGCGCCTGAGCCAAAATGGCAAAATTGGTCAGCGGCCCCGTCAGCCATGAAGCTGCCGTTTGTAATTGTTCGCGCCCAAGGGCGCAATCATCCTTTGGAGGTGTACAACATTGCAAAAAGTTCAACTCACTGAAACCGTTCTGCGCGACGCCAACCAGTCCCTGATGGCCACCCGCCTGCCCTACTCTGACTACGAGGCGATCCTCGACGACATGGACAAGGCCGGTTACTACTCTGTGGAGTGCTGGGGCGGCGCCACGTTTGACTCCTGCCTGCGGTACCTGGACGAAGATCCCTGGGAGCGCCTGAGAAACATCCGCAAGCACATGCCCAACACCCGCCTGCAGATGCTGCTGCGTGGCCAGAACCTCCTGGGCTACAAGCACTATCACGACGACGTGGTGGAGAAGTTTGTGGAGCTGTCCATCAAGAACGGCATTGACATCATCCGTATCTTCGACGCCCTGAACGACTTCCGCAACCTGGGCACCGCCCTGGATGCCACCATGAAGTATGCCAAGGCCAAGACCATCGCCTCCGGCTGCATCAGCTACACCCAGAGCCCCGTCCACACCGTGGACAAGTATGTGAAGATGTGCAAGGAGCTCAAGAAGATGGGCTTCAAGACCATCTGCCTCAAGGATATGGCCGGCACCATGAGCCCCTACGAGGCCGAGCACCTCATCAAGGGCATCAAGGACGCCGTGGGCGATATGCCCCTGATCCTGCACACCCACTGCACCACCGGCATGGCCTACATGACCATCACCAAAGCCATTGAGTCCGGTATCGATGTCATCGACACCGCCACCTCCTGCTTCTCGGGCGGCACCTCCCAGCCCGCCACCGAGACCATGTTCTATGCCCTGCAGCAGTACGGCATCGAGACCGGCCTCAACGAGGAAGTCATCAATAAAGTCAACGACTTCTTCAAGCCCATCAAGCAGAAGTACATCGACAACGGCCGCATCAACCCCAAGAGCATGGCCACCGACGCCCAGGCGCTGGTCTACAAGGTGCCCGGCGGCATGCTCTCCAACATGATCGCCAACCTCACCGACATGAAGGCCATGGACAAGTTCGACGCCGCCCTGGCCGAAATCCCCGCCGTCCGCGCCGACCTGGGCTATCCTCCCCTGGTCACCCCCCTCTCTCAGATGGTGGGCAACCAGGCCGTGACCAACGTGCTGCTGGGTGAGCGCTACAAGCAGATCTCCAAGGAAGTCAAGAACTACATTAAGGGTGAGTACGGCATCGCCCCCGCCCCTGTGAGCAAGGAGCTGGAAACCAAGGTGCTCGGCGAGGGCGGCAAGCCTGTGGACTGCCGCATCGAGGACGCCAAGCGCACCGGCGAGGACTTCAAGGCCGCCAAGAAAGCCCTGGGCGATCTCGCCAGATCCGAGGAAGATGTCATGAGCTACATCTGCTACCCCGACCAGACCAAGAAGTTCCTGGAGGCTCGCAAGGCCAAGGAAGAGAACGTCGCCACCTACGTCATCGAAGAAGCGTAAGGAGGTCTACCCATGTTCTTAGCAAATGTTGTTGCCTCCGGCACCAAGGAAACCATTGGAGCCGCCCTGCTCACCGGTCTTCTGGGCTATATTGTGGTGTTCATCGGGCTGATCCTGCTGATGATTGTGGTCATTATCACAAGCAAGATCGTGATGGCCAGGAAGCCCAAGGAGGCTGTTTCGTCGCCCGCAGCGCCCTCCGCCGCCCCTGCCGCCCCTGCCCCGGCGCCCGGTTCCGCCGGCAAGCTCAAGCTCTATGACACCCCCGACAAAGAGGCTGCCATGATTATGGCCATTGTGGCCAACCAGATGAGCCGTCCCCTCAACGAGCTGCGGTTCATTTCCATCAAGGAGGTCAAGTGAAGATGAAATACAAGGTCACGCTCAACGGAAAGACGTATGAAGTCGAGGTCGAGGCCGGCAAGGCCATGCTGGTGGACGAGTATGAGGCCTATGCCCCCGCGCCTGCGCCCGTCCCTGCCGCCGCCCCCGCCCCCGCTGCCGCCCCGGCTCCTGCCGCTGCCGCTCCCGCCGTGACGCTGGCCGCCGGCGAGACTGTCAGCGCCCCCATGCCCGGCAATATCCTCAGCGTCAACGTCTCCCAGGGACAGGCCGTGAAGGCCGGCGACATCCTCGTCATCCTGGAGGCCATGAAGATGGAAAACGAGATCGTCGCCCCCCGCGACGGCACCATCGCCCAGGTGGTCACCACCAAGGGTGCGGTCGTGGAGACCGGCGCGCCTCTGATCGTTCTTCAGTAAGGAGGGGTTTTCATGGATGTATTGGGAACCCTGTTAAAACTCTGGAATGACTCCGGCTTTAACTACTTCTTTATCGGCGATGGCTGGAAGTACCTGGTGATGATCGTCGTCGCCTGCGTGCTTCTCTATCTCGGCATTGTCAAGCAGTTTGAGCCCCTGCTGCTGGTGGGCATCGCCTTCGGCGCGCTGCTGACCAATCTTCCCGGCAGCAGCCTCTATTCGCCTGAGCTGTGGGATCGCTTCCTCACCGGCGAGATCGGCTTCGGCACCATCATGCGCGATGGCGGCCTCCTGGATGTACTCTACATCGGCGTCAAAGCAGGCGTCTACCCGTCCCTCATCTTCATGGGCATCGGCGCCATGACCGATTTTGGCCCCCTGCTCTCCAACCCCAAGAGCCTGCTCTTGGGCGCCGCCGCCCAGCTGGGCGTGTTCGTGGCCTACATCGGCGCTGTGATCCTGGGCTTCACCGGCAACCAGGCCGCCTCCATCGGCATCATTGGCGGCGCTGACGGCCCCACCGCCATCTTCCTCACCACCCGCCTGGCTCCCGAGCTCCTGGGCGCCATCGCCATCGCGGCCTACTCCTATATGGCCTTGATCCCCCTGATTCAGCCCCCGCTCATGAAGCTGTGCACCACCAAGAAGATGCGCATGGCCAAGATGGAACAGACCCGCGAAGTCACCAAGACCGAGAAGATTGTCTTCCCCATCGTGGTGAGCATCTTCGTCATCCTGCTCCTGCCCTCCACCGCGCCCCTGATCGGCTGCCTGATGCTGGGCAACCTGTGGCGCGAGTGCGGCGTCACCGAGCGCCTGAGCGATACGGTGCAAAATGCGCTGATGAATATCGTCACCGTGTTCCTGGGCATCTCCGTAGGCGCCACCACTGTGGCCTCCCGGTTCCTGACCCTGGACACCCTGAAGATCGTGGCGCTGGGTCTGGTGGCCTTCGCAATCTCCACCGTCGGCGGCCTCCTGGGCGGCGACGTGATGTACGTCCTCACCGGCGGCAAGGTCAACCCCCTCATCGGCTCCGCCGGCGTGTCCGCTGTGCCCATGGCCGCCCGTGTGTCCCAGAAGGTCGGCCAGAAGGCCAATCCCGCCAATTTCCTCCTGATGCACGCCATGGGTCCCAACGTGGCCGGCGTCATCGGATCGGCCATCGCCGCCGGCTTCCTGCTGGCTGTGTACGGCTAAGACATATCAAAAAATACCCGAGGCTCTCGCCTCGGGTCAGCGTGTCGAAAAAGTCTTTTCGCCACGCTGTGCGGATTTTGAAACTTTCAAAAAAGTTTCAAAATCCTGTTTGATTGAACGCGCGGTGGGCTTTTTGCCCCCCGCACACACCCCCCGCTGCTCTGTCGCACAAGTTTTCAACGAGGTTTTTTGACAGTCTGACCCGAGGCTCTCGCCTCGGGTATTTTTTTGCAGAAGCGGACAAATGTGGGCATCCGCCCCTACGAACGCGTCCATCCGTTCTTAACTGTGGCGGGCGCGGAAGTCTGAGAGATCTATGGTTTTGCCCGTAAGGCGGCTCTCCTCCGCCGCCAAGGCCATCAGGTGGCTCTCCAAGCTGTCCTCTGCCGATGAAACCTGGTAGACACCATTGCTCTCCACCGTGCGCACAAAGCCCTCCATGAGCCCCGTATCGCTGCCGGAATGGCCGCCCCGGGGAATGCGCACGGTGATCTCCTCCCGGTTACCGGTCAAGAAATCTGAAACCACAATCTGGTTCTTCCCCATGTCCGCCTGGATCTGCCCCATCGTTCCCATGATATTGAGGATTCGGGTGCAGCGCTGGGTAAAGGCGCACATGGTAAAGCTGGCCGTGACGCCGCCCTCAAAGAGCAGGTTTACCACCTGATGATCCACCACATCGTTGTCGCAGCGGTAAACGCATCGGCCATAAGGCCCCGTCTTGAGCGCCTGGGTGACAGCCTCGGGGCTGTCGTCCAGGGAGACAACCCGGCGGAAGCCTGCGGCATCCTCCTCGTAGAGCCTGGCGCAGTAATAGGGGCACGTGGCCGTGTGGGGGCAGCCATCCAGGCAGCGCTCGGTGCCGCCCGCCGGGGCGTTCTCAGGGGTGAAATGGGTCAGGGAGCCAAAGCTCGACACCTGGAGGCAATGCTTTCCCAGAAGCCAGAGGAGAATGTCCATATCGTGGCAGGACTTTTGCAAAATCATGGGGCTGCTCTCGCGGCTGCTGCGCCAGTTGCCCCGGACGAAGCTGTGCGCCTGGTGGAAAAAGCCCACGGACTCGATATGCTGCACCGACACCGCCCGGCCGATACGTCCTTCGTCCAGGAGCTTCTTGATCTGGGTGAAGAAGGGCGAATACCGCAGGACATGGCAGATGGTGAGCGTTTTGCCCGAGGCCTTTGCCGCCTCCACCAGCGCCACGCAGGCCTCGGCCTCGGGGTGCATGGGCTTTTCGCATAGCACATGATACCCAAGCTTTAGCGCCGCCTCAGCCGGCTCCACATGGAAGCGATCCTGGGTGCAAACCAGGCAGCTGTCTGCAATTTTCCCCAGCGCCAAAAGCGGCTTCCAATCGTCAAAGCAGCGATCTGGCGGAATGTGGTGCGCCGCAGCCATGGCGCTGCGGCGCGCCTCGTTGGGCTCGGCCACTGCCACAAATTTGAGCTTTTCCGGATGGCGCAGGGCGTAGGCGCCGTAGGCGTCCATGCCCCGGGCGCCTGCACCGATCAAAATAGCTGAAATCATATCATGCTTCCTTCCTGGCGTTTTCGATATTGTACCGCCTTTTTCCCCCTGTTGCAATCCCTGCATTTTTGTTTGAACTGCATGAAACGTCTATTCTCTGTCCATGATAATAAAAACCGCACAGCGGAGAAAGAAGGAAATGAAATGCAGCAAGACACCGTGCATCTGCTCCAGGACTGCTCGGCCGGCATCACCATGGCGCTGGCCACCATCGACGGAATCCTTCCCAACGTGAAGGATCAGACGCTGCGCCAAAAGCTCAAGGACAGCGTCTCCACCCACCACCGTATCCAAGAGGAAACCCGCGCCATACTCGCCTCCCTGGGCGGCCAGGACAAGGCGCCCGGCGCCATGTCCAAGGGCATGAGCTGGCTGGTGACCAACGCCAAAATGGCGCTGGGCGACGACACCACCGCAGCCTATCTGGTGGCAGACGGGTGCGACATGGGCGTCAAATCCCTCTGCCGCAGCCGCAACCGCTACCCGGCCGCAGAAAAGGACGCCAAGCAGATTGCAGAATCTCTCATCGACTGTGAAGAGGAACTCTCGGCCAGTATGCGCCCGTTTTTATAATCTTTGTGCGTTTTTACAGGTTATCCTTGTTTTTCATCCCCAAAAGCTGTATAATGATACCAATCTAACTAAGGGAGGTTGGTACCATGACGAAAAAGATCATTACCATCAGCCGTGCCTTTGGCAGCGGCGGCCGCTCCATCGGCAAAGAAGTCGCCCAGCGGCTTGGTATTCCTTTTTATGATAAAGAGCTGGTGGAGGCCGTGGCCAAGGAGAGCGGCTTCCATGCCGACTTCATCGAAGAGGCCGGGGAATATGCCCCCGTCACCAGCAGCTTCCTCTTCTCCATCGCCGTTTCTCCCAACCCCATGAACATGATGCATACCATGTCCATGGCCGATCAGCTCTTCGTCTATCAGACCAACGTCATCCGCTCCCTGGCGGATAAGGGGCCGTGCGTCATCGTGGGTCGCTGCGCCGACTATATCCTCCGGGATCGCACCGACGCCCTTCACGTCTTTATCCATGCCGACATGGCGCACCGCGCCGAGCGCATCGTCCGCCTCTACGGCGAGACCAAGCAGAGCCCGGAAAAGCGTCTCAACGACAAGGACAGCAAGCGCAAAATCTACTATAAGCACTACACCAACCGCAACTGGGGCGAGGCGCAGAACTACCACCTCTGCCTCAACTCCGGCCTCATCGGGGTAGACAAGTGCGCCGACATCATTGTAGACGTGGCAAATATGTATGAGTGAGAAGAACAACATCGTTTGGGAGAAGTATCTCCAGTATTTTTCCGAGATCTGCGCCGGGGCGCGTCCCATGCCGGCGGGTCTTTCCGCCCAGTCTGAGGACGACATGGCCAAGGTGGTAGAGCTCCAGACCCAGGTGCTGGACATGGGCATTCCCGAATTCGTGCGCCGCTGCGCCGAGGCAGCCGGGGAAACCATTCCCCAGGAGGCGCTTGACGCCTTTGACCTCCAGGCCGTTCTGGCCGAGCTCGAGGCCGAGGCGCCCCAGGATGCGCCGGTGAAGACTGAGGTGCGCAACATCTACGAGGTTTTTTTAGACAGCGTCTGCCTGGAGGAGAGCCTTCTGGCCTACCTCATTGATCTCCTCCGCCGGGAGGATCACGAGGGCTTCAAAAAGCTCTCCCAGGTGGCGGCGCGTACCCACCTGGACATGGAGGACTTCCGCGTCTGGCTGGGGCACAAGGAGCTCTTGGGCGACGAGGCCGAGCAGCTGTGCGTCCGGGTCATGGACGGCTGTCTCAGCCGCCTTATGGACGAGGGCAAGGCCGAGGTGGCCGCCGCCCTTCTCTCCGGCGATGAAAAGACCTTTGTGGCCTTCCGCGCCGAGGCGCCGGAGCTTCAGCACCTGCCCGTGGCAACCTACGAGTGGTTTTGCACCTACTACCTGGATCGGTACTACCCGGTACGCTTTATGATCCGCGCCAACGGCGTCACGCTGTAGAACATCCGAGAAATACGCACAAAGGGGCTGTCTCATTAAGAGCCAGCCCCTGTGCAAAATGCACAGCTCCAATTCGAGAGCTGTGCATTTTGCGCCGCCTGCGGGCGGGTTATTGAACGCGCAGGGGGCTCAAGGCCGCCCCCTGCACACATCCCCTGCCAAGTTTTTGTGCATCTTTCTATCCTGTTGCTATTTTGAGACAACCCGTTACAGCATCCCTACGGTCGAATGACCTTCACCAACAGAAGCTTTCCTTCCCGGACGGTGATCTCCGCGGTCTCGCCCGGCAGGGGTTCATTGCTCACGCCATACGGGTAATCCCAGGGGATTTCCGCGTCCTCCAGGGGATACTTGGCGTGGCGGATGGTGACGCCCTTGGCCGTGCCGCCAAGATTGAGCAGGGAGAAATAGGGGTAGCCGTCCGAGACGGAAGCTCCCGTCTGCCCCACCAGCTCCAGCTCGGAATAGTCGTCCCAGATTGTACCCACCATGCCCTGGGCGGCAAGCCAGTAGAGAATGGCCACATTGCCCAGGGAGTGATCCAGCCGCCGCCCGATGGCGCCCAAAAGCAGCACCTCGGAAAAGCCCCGGCGCTGCGCCTCCCGGGCGGCAAACATGGTGTCGGTATCGTCCTTCTCCCGGGGGAGTCGAATGGTCTCCACCGGAAGGTGGGGCACGGGATGGGAGTCAAAGTCCCCCACGATGAGATCCGGCAGCACCCCCAAGGGCTCTAAATGCTTTAATCCACTGTCGCAAAAGATATAGTAGTCCGTATCGTGGAGCGCCGTGCGCAGGCGGTCATAGTCCTGAATCTCCGCGCCGCCCACAATGACGCATCTTCCCATAATTGTCCTTCCTTTCAGTCCATGCGTTTGCCGCAGCTGCGGCAGAAAAGGTGGTCTGCCTCCACCGCCGCGCCGCAGTAGGGGCAAAACCGAGCTCCGGCGCTTTGGTTCGGGCGAGGTGGATCCGAAGCATGGAAGCGCTGGTTGAGGGGATCGGGCTCTTCGTTGCTGTCGGTGATGTCAAAGGCGGAAAAGCGGTTTTTGCTGGCGGCGTTTTTAAAATGGTAGACCGCCTGGGCAATGGCGATGACGATGAATATCACGCCGAAGGCCTTCATAAACCCCGGGGCGATGGCCGTCCAGAAAATGCCGAACACCGCCGCGGCCGCGGCGCCAATGCCGCCCATGGCCGAGGGTCCCCGGCCCGGTTTGATATGCTTCATGCTTGTGTCCTTCCTTTCTTCCGCGCCCAGAGACCCAGACCGATGAGTGCAGCACCGATGAGCAATTTGGCCACAGGCGCCACCCACAGAATCTGAGATGTGGGGAGGAACTGCGAAAACATGTTTTGCGCCTCTCCCGTCATGGTGACGCCCATGACATTGACGGCGCCGGAGAGCATGTTCGAAGCGATTTGCTCATAGGCCATGAGGCCGACGGCGTCAGTCAGCCCCCAGACCACCATGGCGCCTCCGCCCAGAAGGCCGCCCCAGGTGAGGATGCGGTTCCAATCGGCCTTGTGCGGCTGGGGCGGCGCCTGCTGGGTCTTGGCTGGCTGGGGTTCCTCCTTGAGCAGGGCATCCAGGGAAATCCCGTAGAGCTCTGAGAGCTTGATGATTTTGTCGAGATCCGGGGTGGCCTCGTCCCGCTCCCACTTGCTCACGGCCTGACGGCTGACGCCCAGCTTGTCCGCCAGGGCATCCTGGGACATGCCGCGGCGAAGCCGCAGTTCTTGTAGTCTTGCACCCAATGTCATTGCATTCGCCTCCTTGGTGTTTCTGCCTTAAGGATACCAAAACGGGCGATTGCATCCAAGCAGTTCCAGCTGGAATCTCCGCAACCAGCGGTTGCGGCGGGGGTTAAAACGCAAATAAGTTCAGGCCGATGGCTTCGCTGTACTGCCGCCCCACGTGGCCGGGCAGTACCCGCACCAAAATCTCGCCGGTGGCGCTGATGACTGCCGCCTTGAGGTGGCCGCCCAGGGCATTGCCCGCTTCGTCGCCGGCAGTGGCGTGGAGGTGGAGATAGGGCTTGCCGTCCATCTCGGTGATGGTGCCCGAAAGGGAGAGAAGCTCCAGGGGCTTGGTAAAGGTATTGTTATAATAGACCTTTTCCACCGTGTCGAAAACGCAGACCGTCAGCTCCTTGAGAGCGCCGATGCCGCTGACCTCCGCCAGCGCGATGTGCTCCTCCTCGGCCAGGCGGGTGAGGCACGCCAAGATTTCTTCGTCCGGCGAAAGACGCAGTACGTAGGTATCGCCAAATTTTCGGTATTCCATGGAATTCGCTCCTTCCGGCGCTTGCCGTATTTTGATTCAGTATACCATCTCTCCGCGGCCTTGGCAAGAGAAGCGGCATGGCGTGGAGAAAACAGGACACACTATCTTTGGAAAGGAGATCATACCATGAACCAATCCCTGCTCTTTTATGACGGCGAGATTGTCACCATGAACGCTGCCAAGCCCCGGGCGGTGCTGGTGGAGAACGGCAAAATCGCCGCGCTGGGGGACTTTTCCGCCCTTTCTGCGCTCTCGCCCCAGGCTGAGCCGGTTTCCCTCCACGGCGCGGCGCTGCTGCCGGCCTTTCTCGACGCCCACAGCCATTTCACCCAGGTGGCCTACTCCCTGCTCCAGGTGTCTCTCGCGGAGGTGACCACGGAGGAAGCGCTGATCGCAGCCATCCAGCAGGAAACGCCCCGGCTGGGGCAGTGGATCATCGCCCGGGATTTTGACCACAACCGCCTGCCAGGCGCCCGGCGTCCCGCCCTGGCGGTGCTGGACGCTGCCGCGCCCAACAATCCCCTGGTGATCCAGCACCAGTCCGGCCATATGGGGTTCTTTAACACCCCAGGGCTCCAAGCCCTGGGCATCACACCCCAGACCACGCCGCCGCCCGGCGGGCGCATCGAGGTGGCGGATGGCCGCCTCACGGGCTACGTGGAGGAGAATGCCTTTTTTGAGCTGCTCAAGCGCCTCCCTGCCCCGGGGGAAGCGGAGCTAATGGCGGCTTACCAAAAGGCGCAAACGCTCTATGCCTCCCACGGCATCACCACTGTCCAGGAGGGCATGCTGGTGGAGGAGATGCTGCCGCTCTATCAGCTGCTGCTCCGGCGGGAGATGCTCCAGCTGGATCTGGTGGCCTACGCCGGAGTGGACAGCTTAGACGCGGTGAAGAAGGCGCTGCCTGAGCACCTGGCGGGCTACCGCGGCCATCTCAAGCTGGGCGGCCTGAAGATTTTCCTGGACGGCTCGCCCCAGGGGCGTACCGCCTGGCTGCGGGAGAAGTATGTGGACGGCGACTGCGGCTACGGCACCATGACTGATGCCCAGGTGGAGGCGGCCTTCGTCCGCGCCGCCCGGGAGGGGATGCAGCTGCTGGCGCACTGCAACGGCGACGCGGCCATCGACCAATTCCTCCGCTGCCTGGAGCGCACCGAGGCAGAGTATCCTGTGCTGCGCCGCCTCCGCCCGGTGATCATCCACGGCCAGATCATGGATCTTGACCAGGTGGAAAAGGCCAGGGAGCTTCGCGCCATGGTGTCCTATTTCGTGGCGCATGTCTACCACTGGGGGGACACCCACATCCGAAATCTCGGCATGGCGCGTGCCAGCCGCATCAGTCCCGCCGCCGACGCCCTCCGCGTGGGGCTGCCCATGACCTTCCACCAGGATTCGCCGGTGATTCCGCCGGACATGTTCGAAACACTCTGGTGCGCGGCAAACCGCGTGACAAGAGACGGCGTGGTGCTTGGGTCGGAGCAGCGGATTTCCGTCCACGATGCCTTGGCCGCCGTGACCACCACGGCGGCGTGGCAGTACGGGGAGGAGGGGCGCAAGGGCGCCATTGCCCCGGGCATGGAGGCCGATCTCGTGGTCGCGGATCGCAACCCTCTCGCCACCGCCCCGCTGGCACTGCGGGAGTGCCGGGTGCTGAAGACCTACAAGGCCGGACAGCTGGTGTATGAGGGCTAGCCGACCTGCGCCGCTTTCCTGAAAACACACCAAAAGGCTGCCTGGAGGCAGCCTTTTGGGATTCATGTAGCGTTTTAGCAGCCGCAGTTGTTCTCGCTGCAGCCGCAGTTGAAAATGCCGTTGTTGCCGCAGAGCAGCACCAGAATCAGGATGATGATCCACCAGCTGCTGTTGCCGAAGACACACATACCGGAAGAATTGCAAGACATATGAAAAACCTCCTCATGGAAATCGGGGTCTCGCCCCGTTCATTCCATGATATGCCGCCGCCCCGATTCGGTGACGGTCAGGCGGCGGAATTTTCAAAGAGCTGCGAGATGGGGGCAAAGGTATAGCCCATGTCCTCATAGCGCGTCAGCAGTTCATCCAGAATGGCGGCGTTGGTGGTGGAGGTGGAATGGAGCAGCAGCACCGCGCCGTTGTGAATCCTGGGGATGAGCTTGGAGAAGGCCTCCTCGGCTGTGGGCTGATCGTCCTGCTCCCAATCCACATACGCCAGGCTCCAGAACACCGTCTTGTACCCCAGCTCCCTGGCCATGGCCAGATTGGCCTCGCTGTAGATTCCCCGGGGCGGACGGTAGTATTTCTCCATCTCCAGCCCCGTGGCTGCCTGGTAGGCCGCCTCCACCTGGCTCAGCTCCCGGCGGAAGACAGCCGGATCGGCAATGGAGGCCATATCGCCGTGGCTCCAGGTGTGGTTGCCCACGATGTGCCCCTCGTCCACCATTCGCCGCACCAGATCTGGCTCCGATTCAATATAGTGCCCCACCACGAAAAATGCCGCCGGGACGTCATGCGCCTTGAGTACATCCAGAATCTGCGCCGTGCAGCCGTTTTCATAGCCCGCGTCAAAGGTGAGGTAGAGCACCGGCTTGCTGGTGTCGCCCAGATAGGCCGCGTCATAGGCCTTGAGCGCTGTGGCACTGGTGTTGCCCGACGGCGGCTTGCCTTCCTCCTGAAAACAAAGTCCCCAAGCGCCGGCCGCCACCGTCAGCGAGCGGGCAAATATGGTTCCCACCGCCAGCACCGCGGCAAACAGCAGCCCAAAGACCACAATCACTCTGCCGTTTCGTTTGATCATCGCCATCCCCCCGCCACCACTATATGGGAGGTGTCCCGGAAAAAGAACCCGAGAGGCTTGACAGGGTTCTATACTTGTATTATAATCGCTAATACAATAATACACTCATACAAAGGAGGCAGCTGCCATGCTTCGCATCTCGCACCTCACCAAGACCTACGGCAGCAAGACCGCGGTGAGCGATCTCACGCTGCACATTGCCCCCGGCGAAATCTACGGCTTTATCGGCCACAACGGCGCCGGCAAGACCACCACCCTCAAGGCCTGCTGCGGCATTCTCCCCTTCGACCAGGGCGAGATTTTGGTGGACGGCATCTCCGTGAAGGAGGATCCCCTGGCGTGCAAGAAGCGCATCGCCTACATCCCGGATAACCCCGATCTCTACGAGTTCTTGACCGGCTTTCAATACCTCAACTTCATTGCCGACGTCTTTGCCATCCCCAAGGACGAGCGCAAGCGCCGCATCGATCAGTATGCCGAGGTTTTCTCCCTGACCGGCGACCTGGGGCAGCCCGTCTCCTCGTATTCTCACGGTATGAAGCAGAAGCTGGCCATCCTCTCCGCCCTCATCCATCAGCCGCGGCTATTGATGATGGACGAGCCCTTTGTGGGGCTTGACCCCTCGGCCTCGCATCAGCTCAAGACCATTATGCGGGAGCTCTGCAATCAGGGCTGCGCCATCTTCTTCTCTACCCACGTGCTGGAGGTGGCGGAAAAGCTCTGCGACAAGGTGGCCATCATCCGCGGCGGCAAGCTGGTGGCCGCGGGCTCCATGGAGGACGTGAAGGGCGACGCCAGTCTGGAGGAGGTCTTCCTGGAACTGGCAGAAAAGGCAGGTGCTTGAGATGCTCCTGACCCTCCTTCGCCTGCGGTTTTTGAGCCTCTTCGGCGCCGCCAGCCGAAAGAAGCGCTCCAAGGGCTTTATGATCTTCATGGCCGTAGTGTATCTCTATCTGGTTTTCTGCATCGGCGCGCTCTTTTATCTGATGTTCTCGGCCATCTGCAAGCCCTTTGCCATGCTGGGGCTCTCCTGGTTCTACTTCTGCCTGGCCGGGCTCTTCGGCTTCATTTTCTCCCTGTTAGGCACGGTATTTTTTGCCCAGGCGCAGCTCTATAACGCCAAGGACAATGAACTGCTTCTCTCCATGCCCATCCCGCCCAGCGCCATCCTTACTAGCCGCATGGTCTTTTTGTGGCTCATGGACTTCGGCATGAACCTGCCCGTGCTCCTGCCCGCCGCCATAGTCTACGGCGCCCAGATCGGCTTTTCCGCCACAGGCTATCTCGCCCAGGTGCTTCTGGCGCTGCTGCTGCCCTGCCTGAGCCTGGCGCTCTCCACGCTGGCTGCCTGGGGCGTCTCCGCCCTCACCCGGCGGCTGGGACGGTTCAAGACGCTGATGACCATGGTGCTCTCCATCGCCTTCCTGGGCATCTATTTCTATGGCTACAGTCAGATGCAGACGCTTTTGACGCTCCTGGTGCAAAACGCCGCGACGCTGGCCGGAAAAGCCCACGCCGCCTTGCCGCTTTACCATTTGGGTCTGGCTGCCATGGGCAATCTCCCGAGTCTGGCGCTCACCGCCCTTTTGTGCCTGGTACCCCTTGTGCTGGTGCTGCTGCTCCTCTCCAAGACCTTTATTGCCCTGGCGCTCTCCCCCAAGGGCGACGCCCGCCGCAAGGGAAAGCTGGGCGCCGTCCGCGTCCAGAGCGCAAGCAGGGCGCTGCTGGGGCGAGAGCTCAAGCGGCTCACCGCCAGCGCCCCGTATATGATGAATGCCGGCACCGGCATTCTGATGCTGGTGATCCTCACCGTCTTCGCCTTCCTCAAGCGCGGCGACCTGGTTGCCATCTTCACCGCGCTGCCCGTCTCTCCCGCTGCTGCCGCAGCCCTGGCAGTGAGCTTCCTCATGTCCATGACCCTCTTCACCGCCCCGTCGGTGTCCCTGGAGGGAAAAAATCTCTGGATCATTCAGTCCCTGCCGGTGTCGCCCCAGGCGGTGCTCTCGGCCAAGGTGCGGCTCCATCTCATCCTCTCGCTGCCGCCGGTGGTGATCTGCACGCCCCTGGTGGCCATCGCCATGGGCGAGACCGCGCCCCTCTCTTGCCTGGCAGCCCTGGCGCTGCCGCTGGCCACCGCGTGGCTTATGGCCGTGGTAGGTTTGACCATGAACCTTCTCTTCCCCAAGCTGGACTGGGTCAATGAGACTGCAGCTGTGAAGCAGGGTGCATCCATCGTGCTCACCATGCTCATCGGCATGACTGCGGCGCTGATCGCGCTGGGTCTCGTGGTGCTCCTGTCGAACCATCTTCCCACCGAGGGCACCCTGCTCCTGCCCGCGCTTTTGATTGCCGCGGCAGCCTTTGTCCTGCGGCTGTGGCTCAACACCCAGGGCGCCCGCCGCTTTGCCGCCCTGTAACGAAAAACCGTGACCAATCTGGTCACGGTTTCAGACTGTCGAGAAACCCCAGTTTTGCCTGAGCAAAACTGGGGTTTTTACGTA
>NHCFR00700__coassemble_1512_pt1 | contig 16536 bp, 14 predicted proteins | sample NHCFR00700__metabat2_high_PE_007 | metagenome-assembled genome bin NHCFR00700 | reverse complement strand
AATTGCTCATTTCCAATTATTTACGTAAAAACCCCAGTTTTGCTCAGGCAAAACTAGGGTTTCTCGACAGTCTGAGGCGCACACCGAGAAAACGGTGTGCGCCATTGATTCGCGGCACCAAAGCCTCCCCTTGAGGGGAGGTGGCGCGCGTAGCGCGACGGAGAGGTGTTGCAGCAGCTGCGATTTCCGCAAGTCTTCCGCAAAACGCGACTGCGGTCACACCTCTCAGTCAGGCCTTTGGCCTGCCAGCTCCCCTCAAGGGGAGCCTTTGGTGCGGCATTTACTTCAATATGCCGCCCGCTTTGACGGCTTCCACAATCTCCGCCATCTCCGTCGGGGGCTTGACCAGGGCGAAGCGGACGTGTCCCTCGCCCAGCTCGCCAAAGGCTGCGCCCGGGGTGCACAGAAGGCCGGTTTTGTCCAGAAGCTCCAGGCAGAAGGCGGTGGAATCGGTGTAGCCCGCCGGCAGGGGTGCCCAGACGAACATGCTGCCCTCGCTGTCGGGCACATCCCAGCCGATGTTGCGCAGTCCGCCGCACAGGGCGTCCCGCCGCGCCTGGTATGCAAGGCGCTGTGCCTCCACGGCGTCCTGGGGGCCGTTGAGGGCGGCCTCGGCGGCGATTTGAATGGGCAGGAAGATGCCGTAGTCGATCTGGGAACGGAGGGTGCGGAAATGCTGCACCATATCCCGGTTACCCAGGACGAAGGAGATCCGCGCGCCGGTGAGGTTATAGGTCTTGGACAGGGAATTAAACTCCACGCCCACCTCCTTGGCGCCGGGGATGGCCAGGAAGGAGCGTCCCTCCCGCCCGTCGAAGACGATCTCGGAGTAGGCGTTGTCGTGGAGGATCATGATGTTATATTTCTGAGCGAAGGCCACCAACTCCTCGTAGAAGGACTGGGGCGCCGCCACCGAGACGGGGTTCATGGGGTAGGAGACCACCATCATCTTCGCCTCTCTGGCCACGGCCGGGTCGATGGCAGAAAGGTCGGGGAGGTAGTGATTCTCCGGCAAAAGCGGATAGCGGACGGTTTTCGCGCCGCAGAGCATGGGACCCATCTCGAAGATGGGGTAGCCCGGATCCGGCACCAGCACCACGTCGCCGGGGTCGCAGATCGCCCAGCCGATGTGGGCGATGCCCTCCTGGGAGCCGTAGACGGCCATGATCTCATCCCGGGCAAGCTCCACCTGGTAGCGGCGGCGGTACCAGTTCTGCACCGCTTCCAGTAGCTCCGGCCGCTCCGAGAGGGCGTAGCGGTAGTTCTCCGGCTTCCTAGCCGCCTGGGAGAGCGCCTCCATCACGTGGGGCGCGGGGGAAAAATCCGGCGTGCCGATGGAGAGGTTGTAGACCTTTTTGCCGGCGGCTTCCCGCTCCCGGCGCTTTTCATCGAGTACATTGAAAATTCCGGCGCCAAACTGCTCCATGCGCCGGGCAAACTGCATGTTCATGGGACTCCCTCCGAGGTAATACGGTATCGCCGCAGTGCGGCAAAGACCATTATACCATGTTTTGCCCGTTTCGGAAGCCCCGCGGGGAAATTTTTAGAAGATGAGCCACCACAGCCACAGCCCCACGCCGTAGAGGAAGCTGGCGCCGATGCCGAAGACCAGCACGGGGCCTGCGATGGCGAAAATTTTCACCGCTGTACCGGTGACGAGCCCTTCGGAGCGAAATTCCATGGCCGGCGCAGAAACGGCGTTGGAGAAGCCGGTGATGGGCACCAGCGTGCCGGCGCCGCCCACCTTGGCCAGGTCGTCGTAAAGGCTCAGGGCTGTGAGCAGCGCGCCGAGGAACACCATGGCGATGCTGGTGGCCGTGGCGCACTGGGTCTCAGACAGCTTGAGCGCCTCAAACCCCATCATAATGAGCTGCCCCACGGTGCAGATGCCGCCGCCGATCAAGAACGCGCACGCCACATCCCGCCCCAGGGGCGACTTGGGGGAGAGGGAGGAGACGTAGGCGCTGTACTCCCGTTTGGTCATGATAAAAAAACGCCTCTTTCTTGTAAGATTGGAATGGTAGTTTTACCAAAAGTGTGGTAGACTAGTCATACCAGCGTGTCGAAAAAGTCTTCTGCCACGCTGTGCGGATTTTGAAACTTTCAAAAAAGTTTCAAAATCCTGTTTGATTGAACGCGCGGTGGGCTTTTTGCCCCCCGCACACACCCCCCGCTGCTCTGTCGCATCAGTCTTCTGCGGGGTTTTTCTACAGCCTGATACAAAGGAGGAGTTCCCATGAAAATTGTTTTTTTCGCGACAAAACCCTATGACAGTCAATCCTTTTCGCAGATTGCCGCTCAATACCCCCAGCTGGAGCTGGAATACTGGGAGACCGAGCTCTCCGTCAAAACCGCCTCGTACCTCGTCGACACCGAGGCCGTCTGCGCGTTTGTAAGCTCCGACGTCAGCGCCCCTGTGCTGGAGGAGCTCCACAAACGGGGCGTGAAGCTGGTGCTCATGCGCTGCGCCGGCTTTAACAACGTGGATCTGGACGCCGCCACTCGCCTGGGCATCCGGGTGATGCGCGTCCCCGGCTACTCTCCCGAGGCTGTGGCCGAGCACGCCATGGCGTTGGCGCTGGCTGTGAACCGGCACCTCCACAAGGCCTATATCAAGGTGCGGGAGAATAACTTCAGCCTCCAGGGACTTCTGGGCGTCAACTTCCACGGCAAGACCGCCGGCATTGTGGGCACCGGCAAGATCGGCGCGGCCATGGCGCGGATCTGCCAGGGCTTCGGCATGAAGGTGATTGCCTACGACATGTACCAGAATCCCGACCTGCCCTTCGTGACCTATGTGGATCTCGACACCCTGCTTGCCACCAGCGACCTCATCTCCCTGCACTGCCCCCTCATGGACAGCACCTACCACATGATTAATCTCCAGTCCATCGAGAAGATGAAGAACGGCGTGATCCTGGTCAACACCTCCCGCGGCGGCCTCATCAAGACCGATGACCTGATCGCGGGCATCCGGGAGAACAAGTTCTTCGGCGTGGGTCTGGATGTCTACGAGGAGGAGACCCAGAACGTCTTCGAAAACCGGGAGAATGACATCCTCATGCACTCCACCACCGCAAGGCTTCTGTCCTTCCCCAATGTCATCGTGACGTCCCACCAGGGCTTCTTCACCGACGAAGCCCTCAGCGCCATCGCCCACACCACGCTGGACAATGCTGTGGCCTATCTCAAGGGCGAGAAGGCCGGCACCGAGCTCAACTAATGTTTTTGCGGCTTCCGCCTTTCGAAGGCGGAGGCCGCATGTTGAGAGGAGGACGCCATGCAACGAAAGGACAACTATGAACAGTGGCGGCAGGACTGGCGGGCGCGGTTTTTGTCCCAGGACAAGGCGGCGCTCCAGAGAAATCTTCCCTGGCTCTCTTTGCGGGATGAAACGCTGGTGGTGCGCTATTTTATCTGGGATGTGGCCATTGACCTCAGGACAGGAGAGATGACCGCGCCCATTTCCCTGGCGCTCTACGATGAGATGAACATATTTACCCGCCTGTGGTACAGTAAGCCCGGCGCCGTAGCGGCAGGGGAGATGGTACCCTTTGCCCAGCTGCGCCACGCCTCCCCCTATGCCCCGGCCTTCCAGCGGGGCAACCTGGAGACGCTGGCAGCGGCCTTTTCCGGCCGTGCCGCTGCGCTGGAGCGGGGACTTGTGGCCTTGGGCGGGCGCAAGCTCACCGGCGGGGACGTGGCCTACGAAGTGGATGCCTTCCCAGATTTTCCCGTGGCAGTGCGCTTCTGGGACGGCGACGAGGAGTTCCCCGCCCAGGTCAATCTGCTCTTTGACCGCAACGCAACCGACCTCATCCACGTGGAGAGCGTGGTGACCATCGCCTCGCAGCTCCAAGCCCACCTGGAACGGCTGGCCAACGAAACTGTGTAGGGGCGGCATGAATGGCCGCCCGCGGGTCGATCAGAGATCGACCCCTACAAAGCCGTCACCCAGCCAAGGAGCGGCGAAATCACATTGCATCGCTAAAGAAAAATATCTGCGTCCGCTTGACAACGCCCGGGCGGTGTGGTAGTATAACTGCAACATCGTGAAATACGTTGACGGAAATTACGCCTTGGTTGGAGCGTTTCAGAGAGCCGGCGGTGGCTGCGAGCCGGTACCGAAGACCTTGTGCATCTGCTTCCCGAGTAGGGCGCCCCAAAAGTTACATGAGTAGGGCGTCACGGTTGCCCCGTTACAGGCTAGGAGCTTGCTGGAGCTTTGAACAAAGTGATCGTCCATCCCTCAGGATGCGATAATCAGGGTGGTACCGCGATAATTCGTCCCTGAAGCCGATAGGCTTCAGGGCTTTTTTTCAACCTGCCGTCTCCCAGCACCTCACCCCGGTGTATCGTAAATCAAAGGAGGAAGTCCCTATGCAAATGACAGGCGCGAAGATCTTGATGGAATGTCTGCTGGAGCAGGGCGTCGATACCGTATTCGGCTACCCCGGCGGCACCATCCTCAATGTCTACGACGAGCTTTACAACTATGGCGGGAAGGTGCGCCATATTCTCACCGCCCACGAGCAGGGCGCGTCCCATGCCGCTGACGGCTATGCCCGTTCCACCGGCAAGGTGGGCGTATGCTTTGCCACCTCGGGTCCCGGCTGCACCAACCTCACCACCGGCATTGCCACGGCCTATATGGACTCGTCGCCTGTGGTCTTCATCACCTGCAATGTCAGCGAGAACCTCATCGGCAAGGACTCCTTCCAGGAGGTGGACATCACCGGCATCACCATGCCCATCACCAAGTGCAACTACATGGTGCGGGACGTTACCCAGCTGGCCGACATCGTCCGCGAGGCTTTTGCCATCGCCAGGGGCGGCAGACCAGGGCCGGTGCTCATCGATATCGTGAAGAACGTCACCGCCGAGACGGCGGAGTTCACCCCGCTGCCCCGGGAGGAGCACGCCAGCGAAGGCCGCCTGGGCGCGCTCATCAAGCGCGCCTCCCACGATTTGAAGCTCCCCGAGCCCGACATGGGCGACGTGGAAAAGCTGGCCGAGATGATCCGTCAGTCGAAAAAGCCCCTTCTCATCTGCGGCGGCGGCGTGGTGCGCGGCCGCGCCCACCAGGAGTTCCAGCGGCTGGCCGAGAAGATCGACTCTCCCGTGGCCATCACCGTTATGGGCGCCGGCGGCTTCCGGGGGCGCAATCCCCTGACCACCGGCATGATCGGCATGCACGGCTCCCAGGCCTCCAATATGGCCGTGGACGCCTGTGATTTGCTCATCGCCGTGGGCTGCCGGTTCTCTGACCGGGTGGCTCTCGATCCCAAGACCTTTGCCGCCCAGGCCAAGATTGTCCAGATTGACATCGACCGGGCGGAGATCAATAAGAACGTCCAGACCGACCACCACATCATCGGCGACGCCAAGCGCGTCCTGGAGCTCTTGGACGGCATGCTTCCTCAGCTCGACCACAGCGAGTGGAAGAAATACGTCTTCTCCTTCAAGACCGAGACGGAGTACGACGAGGGCGGCAGCACCCTCACGCCCAAGCAGATCTCCGACGTCATCGCCCGCATCTGCCCCCAGGACACCATCGTGGCCACCGACGTGGGACAGCACCAGATGTGGGTCGCCCAGCACTTCCACTACGACTACCCCGGCCAGCTTCTGACCTCCGGCGGCTTCGGCACCATGGGCTTCGGCCTGGGCGCGGCCATCGGCGCCAAGGTGGGCAATCCCGAGAAGACCGTCATCCACGTCACCGGCGACGGCAGCTTCCGCATGAACTGCAACGAACTGGCCACGGAGCAGTATTATAACCTGCCCATCATCACCTTTATCTATAACAACCAAACCCTGGGCATGGTACGCCAGTGGCAGACCCTGATCTACCACGGCCACTACTCCCAGACCACGCTGGACAGAGGCCCCGACTTCGTAAAGCTGGCCGAGGCCTACGGCCTGGGCGGCAAGCGGGTGTGCACGGTGCCGGAGCTGGAGGCCGCAGTGAAGGAAGCACTGGCCAGCGGCCGCGGCTACGTCATTGACTGTGCCATTGAAATGGATGAGATGGTTCGTCCCATGGTGCCCGGCGGCGGACGGATCACCCAGTTCCTGGTGGATTAAGGAGGCTAGCTATGGATCAAATGGAAAGACGTTCCCTCTCCGTGTTGGTGGACAACGAGGCCGGTGTTCTCTCACAGGTCTCCCGGATGTTCTCCCGGAAGGGCTATAATATTGAGTCCCTGGCCGTGGGCACCACCGATGACCCTTCGGTCTCCCGTATCACCATCGAGGTCATGGCCGACGAGAAGCACACCAATCTTCTCTGCAACCAATTGAGAAAGCTCCTGCCGGTGCACTCGGTAAAGCTTCTAAATCCCGACAATTCCATTCGCCGGGAGCTCATTCTCATCAAGGTCAACGCGGCCTCCTCCGAGGCCTGCAACCGGGTCATCCAGGTGGCCAACATCTTCCGGGCGTCGATCATCGACGTCTCACCCACGACGCTGACCCTCGCCATGATCGGCGAGGAGAGCAAGGCCGAGGCCATTGTGGGCCTTGTCAAAGAGTTCGGTATCCTCGAGCTGGTGCGCACCGGCATGGTGGCGCTGGAACGCGGTACAGATACAATCTATGAAGCAACCAAAGAAAAAGGAGAGTTCGATTATGGCAAAAATGTATTATGAGAAGGATTGCGACCTGAGCAAGCTGGACGGCAAGAAGATTGCCATCATCGGTTATGGTTCCCAGGGTCACGCCCACGCCCTCAACCTCAGAGATTCCGGCTGTGACGTCATCGTGGGTCTTCGCAAGGGCGGCAAGTCCTGGCCGGTGGCCGAGGCCGACGGCTTCAACGTCATGACCGTTGCCGAGGCCACCCAGGCCGCTGACATTATCATGATCCTCATTAACGACGAGGCGCAGGCCGATATGTATAAGAAGGATATCGCCCCCTACCTCACCGCCGGCAAGGCCATCGCCTTTGCCCACGGCTTCAACATCCGCTATAAGCAGATCGTGCCCCCCGCCGATGTGGATGTGTTCATGGCCGCCCCCAAGGGTCCTGGCCACACCGTCCGCTCTCAGTACGTCGCCGGCAAGGGTGTGCCCTGCCTGATCGCCGTGGAGCAGGACGCCACCGGCAAGGCCTATGACATTGCCCTGGCCTACATCGCCGGCATCGGCGGCGCCCGCGCCGGCATCATGGAGACCACCATGCACGACGAGACCGAGACCGACCTCTTCGGCGAGCAGACCGTCCTGTGCGGCGGCGTGGTGGATCTCATGCGCTGCGGCTTCGAGGTGCTGGTGGAGGCCGGCTACGAGCCTGAGAATGCCTACTTTGAGTGCATCCACGAGATGAAGCTCATCGTCGACCTCATCAACAAGGGCGGCGTGGCGGCCATGAACTACTCCATCTCCGACACCGCGGAGTTTGGCGAGTACGTCTCCGGCCCCCGTGTCCTGCCCGCTGAGCAGGTCAAGGCCAACATGCGCGCCGTGCTCCAGGACATCCAGGACGGCACCTTCGCCGGGAAGTGGATCGCCGAGAACAAGAACGGCCGCTGCTTCTTCAACTCCAAGCGCGAAGCCCTGGCCAAGCATCCCATGGAAGTTGTCGGCAAGCGCCTGCGCGAGCAGATGCTCTGGAAGAACGACTCCAACCTGGACAACGCGTCCAACTAAGAAAATTCGGGCGGGGCATGAACCCCGCCCCTACGAAAAAATGAAAGCGTGGCGTAGGGGAGGGCTTTATGCCCTCCCGCGTCCAGCGCATTCGCTCCCTGCGAATCGGCGGGGGAAAGGGGAGAGGCTTCCTTTCCGTTTTCCCCGGTCGATTGGCCAATTATTTTGAACATTTGGAGGGTCACTATGCGTTCGGAACAGATCAAAACCGGTGTGGGGCGCGCCCCCAACAGAAGCCTTTTATATGCCCTGGGCTTGACCGAGGAGGAGCTCTCCCGCCCCCTGGTCGGCATTGTCAGCTCCTATAACGAAATCGTTCCGGGGCATATGAACCTGGATAAGATTGCCGAGGCCGTCAAGGCCGGCGTCCGCGCCGCCGGCGGCACCCCGATTATGTTCCCGGCCATCGCCGTCTGCGACGGCATCGCCATGGGACACATCGGCATGAAATACTCCCTGGTCACCCGGGATCTCATCGCCGACTCCACCGAGGCCATGGTCATGGCGCACCAGTTCGACGGCCTGGTGATGATCCCCAACTGCGATAAAAACGTGCCCGGCCTTCTGATGGCCGCTGCTCGCCTGGATATCCCCACCATCTTCTGCTCCGGCGGCCCCATGCTGGCCGGAAAGCTCAAAGACGGCCGCCGCACCTGCCTGAGCCACATGTTTGAGGCCGTGGGCGCCTACCATGCCGGTACCTTGGATGAGGACGGCGTCCGCGACTACGCGGAAAACGCCTGCCCCTCCTGCGGCTCCTGCTCGGGCATGTACACCGCCAACTCCATGAACTGCCTCACCGAGGCCATCGGCATGGCGCTTCCCGGCAACGGCACCATTCCCGCGCCCTACTCCGCCCGGCTGCGCTTGGCCAAGAAGGCCGGTATGCAGGTGATGGAGCTCATCAAAAAGGACATCCGTCCCAGCCAGATCATGACTGAGGCTGCCTTCCACAATGCCGAGACGGTGGATATGGCCTTGGGCTGCTCCACCAATACCATGCTCCACCTGCCCGCCATCGCCCACGAGGCCGGCATCACCATCAGCCTGGACGAATCCAACGCCATCAGCGCCCGGACCCCCAACCTCTGCCACCTGGCGCCCGCCGGGGACACCTTTATGGAGGATCTCGACCAGGCCGGAGGCGTCTACGGCGTGATGAAGGAGCTCACCAAGAAAAACCTCCTGGATCTCTCGGTGATGACCTGCACGGGAAAGACCATGGGCGAAAACCTGGAGCATGCGGCAAACCGCGACCCTGCGATCATCCGCCCTGTGGAGAATCCCTACTCGCAGTCCGGCGGCATCGCCGTGTTGAAGGGCAATTTGGCCGTGGACGGCTGCGTGGTCAAGCAGTCCGCCGTTGCCCCGGAGATGATGGTGCACGAAGGCCCCGCCCGGGTCTTTAACTCTGAGGAGGAGGCCATTGCCGCCATCTATGGAAAGGAAATCAAGCCCGGCGACGTGGTGGTCATCCGCTACGAAGGCCCCAAGGGCGGCCCCGGCATGCGCGAGATGCTCAACCCCACCTCGGCCATCTGCGGCATGGGCTTGGGCGAGAGCGTGGCGCTTTTAACCGACGGGCGCTTCTCCGGCGCCACCCGCGGCGCCTCCATCGGCCACATCAGCCCCGAGGCTGCCGCCGGCGGTACCATCGCCCTGGTGGAAGAGGGCGACCGCATCTTCATCGACATTCCCAATTGCAAGATCGAGCTCAAGGTCTCTGACGAGGAGCTTCAAAAGCGGCGCGCCGCCTGGGTCTGCCCGGAGCCGAAGATCAAGTCCGGCTATCTCCTGCGGTATGCCAAGCTGGTCTCCTCCGCCGACAAGGGCGCAATTTTACAGGCTTGATACGAGGTGCAATATGAAGCAAATTAAGATTTTTGACACCACCCTCCGGGACGGCGAGCAGTCCCCGGGGTGCAGCATGAACCTCAAGGAAAAATTGCAGGTGGCCGAGTGCCTGGAAAAGCTCAAGGTGGACGTCATCGAGGCTGGCTTCGCCATCGCCTCCCCCGGCGACTTTGAGTCCGTCCAGGCCATCGCCCGCCAGGTGAAGGACTGCACCGTGGCCTCCCTGGCGCGCTCCACCGAGAAGGATATCGACACTGCCTGGGAAGCGGTCAAGGACGCCGCCGACCCGCGAATCCACCTCTTCCTGGCCACCAGCCCCCTCCACATGGAGTATAAGCTGAAGATGACCCCGGAGCAGGTGCTCGAGCGCACCGCCGCCATGACGGCGCATGCCAAGAAGTATACCTCCAACGTGGAGTTCTCCGCCGAGGATGCCACCCGTTCTGACCCGGCGTTTTTGGCCAAGGTGGTGCGCACGGCCATTCAAAACGGCGCCACCGTGGTGAACCTCCCCGATACCGTGGGCTACACCACCCCCGCTGAGATGCAGGCGCTCATTGCCTATATTCTCGAGCAGGTGGAGGAAGCCCGGGACATTGAGCTTTCCGTACACTGCCACAATGACTTAGGGTTGGCCGTGGCCAACTCCCTGGCTGGTGTCCAGGGCGGCGCGACCCAGATTGAATGCACCATCAACGGCCTGGGCGAGCGAGCCGGCAACACCTCTCTCGAAGAGGTGGTCATGGCCATGCGCACCCGCAAGGACGTCTACGATGCCGCGCCCCGGCTGGACACCACCCAGATTTACCGCGCCAGCAAAACGGTCTATGACATTATCGGCCAGCCCGCGCCCCTCAACAAGCCCATCGTGGGCAAGAATGCCTTCCTCCACGAGAGCGGCATCCATCAGCACGGCGTTCTGGCCAACAAGAAGACCTACGAGATCCTCACCCCCGAGTCCGTGGGTATCCGCACCAACAACCTGGTGTTGGGCAAGCACTCCGGCCACCACGCCTTTGAGGCGCGGCTCAAGGAGCTGGGCTATGAGCTGAGCCAGGAGGAGCTGGCCGCGCTGTTCGTGCGGTTTAAGGATCTGTGCGACAAGAAAAAGTCCATCACCGACGACGATTTGGAGGCCTTGGTGCGCCACTCCAGCCGCGTGGAGGAGGACGAGGGCGGCTACAAGCTGGACTGGTTCGCCGTCCACACCACCAACTTCACCACCGCCACATGTACGATCTCTCTCAAGCGCGGCGAGGAAAAGCATGAAGCCGTCTGCCTGGGCGACGGCCCCATCGACGCCGCCTTCCAGGCCATTGACCAGATTATTAAGCCCGTGGAGCACTCCTTTGAAATTTTCTCGGTCAACTCCATCTCCGAGGGCAAGGACACCCTGGGCGACGTCACCGTGAAGCTCTCCGCTGAAGGCAAGAGCTACAGCGGCCGCGGCCTCTCCACCGATATCATCAAGGCCAGTATCGTGGCCTATCTCCAGGCCGCCAACAAGCTCATGCGGCACTACGCCCAGGCGTAAGCACTTAGGCTCCCCTTGAGGGGAGGCTTTGACCGGACGCAATTGCAGCCCGCCATCCAATTACTTCCACCCTATAAGGAGGAAATCACCATGGGCATGACCATGACCCAGAAGATTCTGGCAGCCCACGCCGGGCTCCCCTCGGTGAAGGCCGGGGATCTCATCGAGGCCAAGCTGGATCTGGTGCTGGGCAACGACATCACCACCCCCGTCGCCATCACCACCTTCGACAAGACCGGCTTCACCAAGATTTTTGACAAGGACAAGATCGCCATCGTCCTGGATCACTATACCCCCTGCAAGGACATCAAGTCCGCCGAGCTCTGCCACCAGGCCAGGGAATTTGCCAAGCGCTTCTCCATCACCCATCTCTACGATGTGGGCAATGTGGGCATCGAGCATGCCCTCCTGCCGGAGCAGGGCTTGACCGCCCCCGGCGACCTCATCATCGGCGCCGACTCCCACACCTGTACCTATGGCGCATTGGGCGCCTTCTCCACCGGCGTCGGCTCCACCGACATGGCCGCCGGCATGGCCATGGGCGAGAACTGGTTCAAGGTGCCCGCCGCCATCCAGGTGGAGCTCACCGGTGCTCTCCAGCCCTACGTCAGCGGCAAGGATGTGATCTTGCACCTCATCGGCGAGATCGGCGTGGACGGCGCCCTCTATCAGTCCCTGGAGTTCACCGGCGAGGGCGTTTCCTCCCTCTCCATGGACGACCGCTTCACCATCGCCAACATGGCCATCGAGGCCGGCGCCAAGAACGGCATCTTCCCGGTGGACGAGAAGACCATCGCATATATCACCGGCCGGGTCAGCCGCCCCTACACGGTCTACGAGGCCGACCCCGACGCCGAGTACGTCCGCAAGGTGACCATTGACCTCAACACCCTGAAGCCCACGGTGTCCCTGCCCCACCTGCCCAGCAACACCCGCACCATCGATGAGGTGGAGGGCATGGAGATCCAGCAGGCCGTCATCGGCTCTTGCACCAATGGCCGGATCTCGGATCTGCGCGCCGCGGCGGAAATCCTCAAGGGGCGCAAGGTTGCCCCGGGCGTCCGCTGCATCGTCATCCCCGCCACCCAGGCCATCTACCTCCAGGCCATGGAGGAGGGACTCATCAAGACCTTCATTGAATCCGGCTGCGCCGTCTCCACGCCCACCTGCGGACCCTGCCTGGGCGGACATATGGGCGTCATGTGCGAAGGAGAGCGCGCCGTCACCACCACCAACCGCAACTTCGTCGGCCGCATGGGACACGTGAAGAGCGAAGTGGTGCTGGCCAGCCCTGCCGTGGCCGCCGCGTCTGCCGTGGCCGGGTGCCTCAAGGATCCCGCCAAGCTGGAGAAAGGAGAATAACCATGGCCAGAGGAACTGTTTTTAAATACGGCGACAATGTGGATACCGACGTCATCATCCCCGCCCGGTACTTGAACGCCCCCTCTCCCGAAGAGCTGGCCAAGCACTGCATGGAGGATATTGACGTGAATTACGCCACCTCCGTCAAGCCCGGCGACATCGTCGTGGGCGGCTGGAACTTCGGCTGCGGCTCCTCCCGGGAGCACGCTCCCATGGCCATTCAGGCCAGCGGCGCTGCCTGCGTTATCGCCGCGAGTTTCGCAAGAATCTTCTACCGCAACGCCATCAACATCGGCTTCCCCATTCTCGAGTGCCCCGAAGCCGCCGCCGCCATCCAGAATGGCGACACCGTCTCCGTGGACTTCTCCACCGGCGTGATCGTGGACGAGACCACCGGCAAGACCTATCAGGCCGCGGCCTTCCCGCCCTTTATTGAAGAGATCATCCGCCACGGCGGCCTGCTGCCCTACTTAAAGGCGCGGCAGGACGGATAAGGAGGCAGAACCATGGAATTTCAGATTGCACTCATCAAGGGCGACGGCATCGGCCCCGAAATTGTGGACAGCGCCGTCCGCGTCCTGGAGAAAATCGGCCAAAAGTACGGCCACACCTTCCACTGCACGCCCTATCTCGCCGGCGGCTGCGCCATTGACGCCACCGGCATTCCCCTGCCTGAGGAGACGGTGCAGGGCTGCCTGAATGCCGACAGCGTGCTCCTGGGCGCCGTGGGCGGCCCCAAGTGGGATAAGAACCCCGGCCATCTCCGCCCGGAGAAGGCACTTCTGGGGCTTCGCGCCGCGCTGGGGCTCTTCACCAACCTGCGCCCGGCCAAGATTTATCCCGCGCTGGCCGGGGACTGCCCCCTGCGGCCTGACATTGTGGCAAACGGCTTTGACATGGTCATGGTGCGGGAGCTCACCGGCGGCATCTACTTTGGCGAGCGCGGCCGCCGGGAAGGGAAGTACGGCTCCGAGGCCTATGACACCGAGGCGTACTCCGTCATGGAGATCGAGCGCATTGCCCGGGTGGCCTTTGAAACCGCCCGGAAGCGCCGGAAGAACGTCATCAGCATCGACAAGGCCAACGTCCTGGAGACCTCCCGCCTCTGGCGGGAGACGGTGCACCGGATTGCGGAAGAATACCCCGACGTGAGCTGCACCGATATGCTGGTGGACAACGCCGCCATGCAGCTGGTGCGCAATCCCACCCAGTTCGACGTGGTGGTAACCACCAATATGTTCGGCGATATCCTCTCCGACGAGGCATCCCAGATCACCGGCTCCATCGGTCTTTTGCCCTCGGCGTCTCTGGGCAGCACCAAACGCGGTCTCTACGAGCCCATCCACGGCTCCGCGCCGGACATCGCCGGGCAGAACAAGGCCAACCCCATTGCCACCATCCTCTCGGCTGCCATGATGCTCCGGTATTCCTTCGATTTGGGCAAGGAGGCCGATGAGATTGAGGCGGCGGTGGATCGGGTGCTCAACAAGGGACTTCGCACCGCGGATCTCGGCGGCGGCGAGGCGTCCCTCTCCTGCACCGCCATGACCGAGGCCATCCTCGGGGAGCTGTGAGATGTACCGGGAAACAGCAAAATTACTGCTCTACAGCAACTTGGGGGAGGACAGCATCCTCCTAAGGCTCTCGGAGATCTACCGGGACTGGGAGGCGCGCACCTGCGACAAGCCCCAGCTCATCCACCGGATCTATGCCGAAATCAAGCGCCTGTTAGACCTCTCCACCCAGTATGGCTTCAATGAAAACCTCTGGCAGAACTACCTCACCTTCGTCCTTCTCACCAACGAGAATTCCTTCTCCCTCACCGCCGAGCGGGTGGGTGCCGGGGACGGGTCGGTGAATCACTTCGCCAAGAGTGACTTTGCCATCTTCCGCCGCCTTCTCCACTTTGACTTTGCGCCTTTAGAGCAGGATCTTGGCATCGACTGCTTTTCCACCATCACGAACTACCACGCCCTGGTGAAGCTGGAGAAGCACTACTACCGCGCCGTCAGCGAGAAGGTGCAGTCCCTGAGCCGCAGGCTTGCCAAAGCCAGGGACGAGCATGAAATCTTCACCCTGGTCACCGACTTCTACCGCGCCTACGGCGTGGGCATGTTCGGCCTCAACCGCGCCTTTCGCATTCAGAACAACGGCCGGGGCGTGGAGTTCCTGCCCATCAACAACACCGACAAGGTCATGCTCCACGACCTCATCGGCTACGAGCTCCAGAAGAAGCAGCTGGTGGAGAATACGGAGGCCTTCGTGAAGGGGCGTCCGGCCAACAACGTGCTCCTCTACGGCGATGCCGGCACCGGCAAGTCCTCCTCGGTGAAGGCGCTCATCAACGAGTACTATGATTCCGGTCTTCGGATGATCGAGATCTACAAGCACCAGTTCCGGGATCTCTCGGCGGTGATTGCCGCAGTGAAGGGCAGAAATTACCGCTTTATCATCTACATCGACGACCTCTCCTTTGAAGAGAACGAGGTGGAGTATAAATTCCTCAAGGCCGTCATTGAGGGCGGCGTGGAGACGCGGCCGGATAACATTCTGATCTACGCCACCTCCAACCGCCGCCACCTCATCAAGGAGACGTGGAAGGATCGCAGCGACATGGAGTATGAAAACGACGTACACCGCTCCGACACCATGGAGGAAAAGCTCTCCCTGGCCGCTCGGTTCGGCGTGGCCATCAACTACTCCATCCCCAACCGCACGGAGTTCCAGACCATCGTCAAGGAGCTGGCCAAGCGGCAGCTCACCGTGCCGATGGACGAGGAGGAGCTCCTCGCCCTGGCCAACCGCTGGGAGCTGCGGCACGGCGGCGTCTCCGGACGCACCGCCCAGCAATTCATCAACTATTTAGCCGGAAAGGAGTCCCCGGATCATGATCACCCTGGATAAGATCTATCACGCAGCCTTCGTACTCAAGGAGGTGGCGCGCCGCACCGACCTCATTTACGCGCCCAATCTTTTGAGCGACGCGGAGCTCTATCTCAAAACAGAGAACCTCCAGGTGACCGGCAGCTTCAAGCTCCGGGGCGCCTATTATAAGATCAGCCAGTTGAGCGACGAGCAGAAGAAGGCCGGAATCATCGCCTGCAGTGCCGGCAACCACGCCCAGGGCGTCGCCCTGGCCGCCACCCGCCAGGGGGCGAAGAGCGTGGTCTACATGCCCGATTCCGCCCCTATCAGCAAGGTGGAGGCCACCAAGCGCCTGGGCGCCGAGGTGGTGCTGGTGGCCGGCGCCTATGACGACGCCTACGCCGCTGCGGTGAAAGCCCAGGAGGAGACTGGCGCTACCTTCATCCACCCCTTTGACGACGACGAGGTCATCGCCGGCCAGGGAACCATCGGCCTGGAGATCCTCGAGCAGATGCGGGATGTGGATGCGGTCATCGTGCCCATCGGCGGCGGCGGCCTCATCTCCGGCGTGGCCTATGCCATCAAGCAGCTCCAGCCCTCGGTGAAGGTCTACGGCGTCCAGGCCAGCAACGCCCCCAGCATGTTTGAAAGCCACCGCCAGGGACATCAGATTACCCTGGACACGGTGCACACCTTTGCCGACGGCATCGCCGTCAAGCACCCCGGCGACACCACGTTCTCTCTGGTTGAGCAATATGTGGACGATATTGCCACCGTCTCCGAGGACGAAATCGCTACAGCGATCCTCGCCATGATCGAAAAGCAGAAGCTCATTGCCGAGGGCGCCGGCGCGGTCAGCGTGGCCGCCGCCATGTTCCACAAGCTGCCCATCCAGGGCAAGAAGGTGGTCTGCCTGGTTTCCGGCGGCAACATCGATGTGAATATCCTTTCACGGGTGATTACCCGCGGCCTGGTGACCTCCGGCCGCAATGCCAACCTGGTCATCGCCCTGGAGGATAAGCCGGGACAGCTGGTGGGCGTGAGCGAGATCATCTCCCAGTGCGGCGCCAATGTGGTCTCGGTGCGCCACGAGCGCTCCGATCCCAACATGGCCATCTCCAGTTGCTTCCTGCGCGTGGGCATGGAGACCCGCGACTTTGCCCAGATTGAGGAAATCCGCCGCCGCCTCACCGAGGCAGGCTTCGAAATCGTACAGTGAGTCCTTGGGCGCTGAAATGGAATCCATATCAGCGCCCAATGCATATCATAGG
>NHCFR00700__coassemble_1490_pt1 | contig 16813 bp, 14 predicted proteins | sample NHCFR00700__metabat2_high_PE_007 | metagenome-assembled genome bin NHCFR00700 | reverse complement strand
CCCCCGCTGCTCTGTCGCACAAGTTTTCAACGAGGTTTTTTGACAGTCTGATCTTCCCTATTTTTCAGCGGCTGTGCGGGCTTCGTAGGCCAGTCGGTAATCTTCCAGCGCCAGGGCGCTTTGCTCCAGCTGAGAAAGGCAGCGCTTGCGATCCGGCACGTCCAGAGGCTGTTTCAGCGCCCGCTGCAAGGACTCCGCCGCCTCCCGGTGCCGCCCCCGGGCGGCTTCCAGCAGACCGGTGAGCATTTGCCACTCCCCGTCCGCGCCCTGGCTGCGGCGCAATGCCTGGGCTGCCTCTCTGAGCCGTCCTTCCCGGAGATAATAGCGCGCCAGAAACCGCTGCCGCTGCCGCTCGCCGGGCGCCAGCGCCGCTTCCCATGCCTCCAGCTCCCCGTCGTCCCGGCCTTCCTCCAGGGAAAGGCGCAGCGCCAGCCGCGCTGCCTCCTCCTGCTCGGCCTGCCCGGCATATTGGGCTTGGGCGGCCATGTCTCTGCCCCGCTCCAGCGCCTTCCGGGCTTCCTCCAGCTGTCCTGCCGCCAGCGCCTCCCAGCCCAGACGCAGGCTGCTGCGGCAGAGAAGGAGCTTTGCCTCCTCCCCCAGGGGCAGCGCCGTGTCCTCCAGCGCGGCCAGGCAGCCTTCGTCATCCCCTGCCAGGTAACAGGCTCTGGCTGCGTCCAGGCAGTTCCCCTCCCGGGTCTCTTCTTCCAGGAGTGCGCTCAAGGGCACGCCCAGGCGCTGGCTTAAATACCGGAGTGTCTTCACCGACGCGGCCGCCTGGTCATGCTCCAAAAGAGAGAGCATGTTCCGAGTAATGGCCTCCCCTGCCACCTCGGCCTGGGTGAGGCCGCGCTGCTGCCGGATCTGCCGCAGCTTTTCTCCCAGCGTCATGGCTGCACCTCCTGCGAAAAAGCACCCGGCGGGTAGCCGGGCGCTGTGCTTGTTTTCTTACGCTTTCACTGTGCCGTCGGCATGGAACACCGGCAGCTTCTCGAGATAGATGATATCATCCCGGGTCTGGGCGTCGCCCTCGGCCAGGATGGCCATGCGGCCGCAGATGTTGCCCCCGGCGGCCTCCACCAGCTTTTCCAGTGCCATGAGGGATTCTCCCGTGGAGATCACGTCGTCCACAATGAGAATCCGCTTGCCCTTCATGAGCGCCGCATCGTCGCCGTCGAGATAGAGGTGCTGCTCCTTGGCCGTGGTGATGGAGTGCACCGACACATCCAGCACGTTATTCATATAGAGCTTGGGCGCCTTCCGCGCCAGAATGTACTTGTTCTGACCGCTCTGCCGCGCCATTTCGTGAATCAGCGGAATGCCCTTGGCCTCGGCGGTGATGAGATAGTCGTACGCAGGCGCCCGCTTCAAAAGCGCCGCGGCGCAGTGCTCGGTGAGCTCCACATCGCCAAAGATCACAAAGGCGCCGATATAGAGATCGTCCGTCACCTTGCAGATGGGCAGCTGCCGCTTGAGACCCGCAATTTCCATGGTATGATACAGCATAGTTTCAGCTCTCCTTTTTTCTGTGCATCCATGATTATTATAATCGATCCGCCCCAATGCCGCAAGTCCACAGAAGCAAGAAACGTGAGTTTTGTCAATAGGCAATGTTCTGAAAATTACCGGCGAATTTTGACATGGCAAGATTTGGAGAGCTCTTGTAATTTGTTCACAATTTGTTTATAATCTAACTATCAAAAAGTATGATAGGCTCAAATTTTTTAAGGAGGGAAAGTTCTATGGAAAAGCGGTTCCACATAAAGGAACGCGGTTCAACCGTCCGTACTGAGGTCTTTGCCGGACTCACCACCTTCATGGCCATGGCCTACATCCTCATGGTCAACGCAGGCATGTTCGCCACCCTCAGCCCCGACGTCACCTATGGCGCGGTCTACATTGCCACCGCCCTCTCCGCCGTCGTGGGCACCGTGCTCATCGGCCTCCTGTCCAACCTGCCCCTGGCGCAGGCCTCCGGCATGGGGCTCAACGCCTACTTTGTCTACACCGTCTGCCTGGGCATGGGTCTCTCCTACGCCAACACCCTGGTGCTGGTGCTGGTGGACGGCCTGGTCTTCCTGCTCCTCACCCTCACCGGCCTTAGAAAGCTGATCTTCGAGGGCATCCCCCAGGAGGTCAAGGTGGCCATCTCCGCCGGTATCGGATTGTTCATCGCCTTCATCGGCTTCCAGAACGCCGGCATCGTGGTGAGCGACTCCTCCACCTGCGTCGCCCTCAACTCCTTCAACATCTACTCCGGCAACGCCACCTGGGCAAGCATCATGCCCATGCTGGTGACCATCTTCGGCCTGCTGGCCATCGCCATCCTCGCCCACAAGAAGGTGCGCGGCGCCGTTCTGTGGGGCATCCTGGGCTCGGCTGTGGCGTACTACATCCTCGGCCTCCTCACCGTGGACGGCTTCTATGCCTCCAGCGTCGCCCCCAACCTGGCCAGCGACTTCTTCGGCGCTTTCAAGGAATTCGGCGAGCTGTCCTTCCTGCGGGTCTTCAAAGACGGCTTTGACTTCTCGTCCTATATCGCCGCCAACGGCGTGGGCAGCTTCATCGTCATGTTCATCACCACCATGCTGGCCTTCTGCATGGTTGACATGTTCGACACCCTGGGCACCCTCTACGGCGCCTGCTCCGCCGGCAACATGCTCACGGAAAAAGGCGAAGTGCCCAACATGAACGAGGCCATGATGGCCGACGCCATCGCCACCTGCGTGGGCGCCGTCTGCGGCACCTCCACCGTCACCACCTTCGTGGAGTCCTCCTCCGGCATCTCCGAGGGCGGCCGCACCGGTCTTGCCTCCCTGGTCACCGGCGCGCTGTTTTTCATCGCCATGTTCCTGGCGCCTGTGGCACAGCTGATCCCCACCTACGCCACCGCCACCGCCCTCATCTACGTGGGCGTTTTGATGATGTCCGGCGTCAAGAACATCGCCTGGGACGATCCCGCCAAGGCGCTGCCCGGCTTCCTCACCATCGCCGTGATGGTCTTCACCTACAATATCTCCTATGGCATCGCCTTCGGCCTGATCTCCTGCGTCATCATCAAGGTCTTCTCCGGCAAGATCAAGGAGCTGAGCATCGCCACCTGGATCATCGCCATTCTCTTCACCCTGACCTTCTTCCTGACCCACTAATGAGATAGACCAATGCCCCCGAGGTTCAATCACCTCGGGGGCATTTCTATGGCCGCTTTGCGGCGCGGGTCGATCAGAGATCGACCCCTACAAAGTGCTGTTCAAATTCAGCACAGCTTGGAGATGGCCAGCACCATGAGTAATATCCCGCCGGCAGCGCCGCAGCCTGCCGGCAGCTTCCCCGCGGCGCTTTTCCCCAGGCGGTAGGCCAGGAGAATGGCCAACGGGTGGAGAAGCAGGGAAAAGAGTCCCAGGAAAAGATAGTTGTGCTGCCCCAGCCCGCTCCCAAAGCCGATGGCCAGGGAGTCCAGGGAGAGGACGCACCCCAACATGGCCGCCTCCCGCAGGGATAGACGCTTGGAGTGGTCGGCGTCGGCCTGGGTCTCATCTAAGTACACGGTGATGGCAAAGGAGATCCCCGCCCAGTGAAACCGCATGCGCCCCCGGGCGTTGCGTTTTTTGGAAAGAAACGCCTTGAGGGAATTCTGAAAGGCCGAAAGGAGGCCAATGCCAAACAGAATCGCGCTTCCAGCCACGGTGGTGAGCCGGGGCGGAAGCACCTGCCGGAGGGGCGCGGTCACCAGCATGGAAAGGATCAGCACGCCGGTACCGATGGCGCCCATGAGGCACGCCGATCCCAAGGGGATTTCAATTTCCTCCACGCCGTAGGCAAAGCATGCCAAAAACGCGTCCACCACCAGCGCCAGCACCAGAATCCCGTCTTGCAGCAAAACATCACCCCACCTTTTCTCCCATACTATGCAGGAAAAAGGGCGGGGTGACTTTTTATTCGGGATGATAGGACAAAAGCTTGCGCGCTGTCTCGTAGTCGCCCTTTCGGACGTAAATTGTATAGAGAAGGTTCATAGGGCGCGTCACATCCGCATAGCGCGCAGCGCCCTTGGTGACGCCGGCGGCCATGTTGGCGTGCATGCCCCGCACCATGGTGGGCTCCATGCCCTTGGTGGTAAGGCTATAGGGGATGTGGTTGGCCTGGAGGGTAGACCAGACCCGGGCAGCCTCCTGGGCGTCGCTCCCCACAAAGAGCTTTTTACGGTTCCACGGCAAAATCATATTGGTTCCTCCCATGGTTGAAAAAATGCAATGTCCCGCGGGGCACTGCATTTTTTCAAGCAATCACTTTTCCACGATTTCCAGGATTTCCATGGGGCAGGCCTTGACGCAGATGCCGCAGGCGATGCACTTGCTGGCCACGGGGCTGTCCTCGGCCTTCACCAGCACATGGAAGGGGCAGATGTCCTTGCACTTGCCGCAGCCCACGCAGAGCTTCTTGTTAATCATGTACACACCCTTGGCGTTCTGGGTGATGGCGCCGTGCTCGCAGACGGTGGCGCACTTGCCGCACTGGACGCAGGTCATGGGCTTGGCGGCGCCGTTGCGATCGATGATCTGGATACAGGACTTGTCCGGGTCAAATTCCTTATAAAAGGCCACGGAGCACGCACGCACACACTCCAGACATGCCATGCAGGTCTCGCCCTTTTTCACAGAGAGTCTTTTCATGGTGATTCCCCTTTTTGTTCATAATTCTTGTTCTATTATACATGGGCTTCTGCGAGAAATCAATTGATAGTTTTAGAAATGCTGACATCCATTGCCAGCATATTCGTGAAAGGGTTACAAATAATACGCATGTACCGGATCAATTGATCGTTGAAATAGCAGGAGGGAAGAAATGATGAAGCGTACTTTGACTGCCCTGCTGGCGGCAATGCTGCTGGCGGGTGTGCTCAGCGGCTGCAGTGGATCGGTTTACTACGACGATCCCATGCCCGACGGCAATGTCTCTACCACCGACGACGGCCGCGTCAACGGCACCAACCGCTACCTGGAAGAGGATTTGCCCATGCCCAAGGCCGGGCGCAGAGCGCCCGCGTCGCAGTCCGGCGCCTCCACCAGCAATGGCCTGGAGGCCGGCACCGGCATGACCGGCGGCCGGTAAAAAACGGGGAGCTGCCAATCGGCAGCTCCTTTTCTATTATTTCGTAAGATCCATCTGGCTGACGCCGTAGCGAAGATCTACGGTACATACGTCCCCTTCGCCGCAGGTAAGCTCCATTTGCCGCGCCAGGGCGGCCAAATCCTCGGACTGAAGGCTCAATTCCATATTCGCCATGCCAAGCGCCCGGAAGGTATAGATCGCCTGGCCGAAGAGCTGCACGGAAAGTCCCATGCGGCGGTAGGGTTCGGTGAGTCCCATGTATTGGAGCACACCGGTCTTCTCCTCCCCGCTGCCGCTCAAAACCAGCAGTCCCACGGGCGTATGCTCGGAGTAGGCTGTGTAGGCAATCTCCCCTGCCGGCGGCTCCAGGCCGTCGATGGCAGTCAGCCCCGGCCGGAACCAGAGGTTTACGTCCTTGGCATGTCCGCCCTCCCGCCACCAGCGCTGCTTGGCCAAGGTGGAGAGATTCTCGTCCAAATGGCTGTTATCGTTGAGGAATTGGATCTCATACCGGCCATGCTCCCAGGTAATGCAGGAGACGGCGGTGTTGTCGCTGTGCGCAATGGGCGCACCGGGGAAAAGCCGCATGAGCGCCCCGCGCAGCACCGAGCCGTGGGTGAAGATCGCCACGGTCTGGCCGCTGTGGCACTCTGCCACCTCGTCCAGGGCTTCCACGAAGCGGCTGGAGTAGGTTTCAAAGTTCTCCGAGCCCTCCACCTGCCAGTGGACAGGGTCGTTATTGAATACCGCCATCTCCTCCGACTGGAAGGTATAGAGCTCGCCGAAGGTGAGATCCTCCCACACGCCCAGATTGATCTCCCGGAACCGGGGCTCCAGCTGGAGGGGCAGCCCCTTGGGGCGGTAGATGGCCTGGGCGGTGGTCTGGGTGCGGATGAGGTCGCTGGCGTAGCAGGCATCCACGGGGATGGAGGCAAAGCGGCGGGAGAGGGCGGCAATCTGCCGCTTTCCCAGGGGTGTGATGTTGCTGTCGAACTGGCCGTGGATGCGGCGATAGAGGTTGCCCTCGGCCTCGCCGTGGCGGATGAGGTAGATGGTTGTCATTTAAATCACCTGTACGTATTGAAGGATGTTGTTGCGCATTTTTTCCGCGGCCTCCCTGGCCTTTTCCCGGTAGGCCGCAGCGTCGCCGGATTTTTCATAGGCATAGAGGATGCTGCGTCCGGCGCAGATCACCGCGCCGTGACCGGCCAGGTCAAAGGCGTGCTGGACATCCTTGCCGTAGGCGCCCCAGCTTCCATAGCCGGGCACCAGGAAGAAGAGGCGGTCGTACTTGCGGCGGAAGCGCTTTAAGAAGTCCGGCTGGGTGCCGGAGATCACCACGCCGATGCCCATATAGCCGCTCTTGCCGAACTTTTCCCCGCACCAGCGCATGGCAAGATCCATCATCACCTGGTAGACCACCCGGTCGCCGGAGATGAGATCCTGCACCTCCCGGGCGGACTTGTTGGCGCTGCGCGCTAAGAGAAAGAGGCTCTTATCCTGGGCAAGATAGGGCAAAAGCGGCTTGGTGCCGTCGCTTCCCTGGTAGGCGAGAATCCCCAGGCCGTCGCAGGCAAGGGGCGGCTCCAGGTGCTTCTCTCCCAGGGTAAAGCCGCCGAAGCAGCTTTTGGCCAGGGCTTCGCCGGTGGCAGGCGCGGCGGCGGCGCTGGTGTCCAAAAGGACATAGTACCCCAGCTCGCGGGCATAGCCGAGGGTCTTCTCCAGGGCTTCCATGCCGGCGCTGCCCAGGGCGGCATAGCAGGCCTGCTGCACCTTCACCGCCGGGACAATGTCCTGGAGGGCTTCGAGAATGCCCCGGGAGAAGTTCTCATAGGCCAGCGCCAGCGCCGCCAACGTCTCCCCTCTCTCCGCCACGGCCTGCTCGATCAGCTGGGGCGGCAGACGGTCTGCCACCGGATCCAGGCTCACCATGGAGGGGTTTTTCTTATCGCGGATGCACTGCTGCAAGCGGTCAATGGACATCTGGCACCATCCTTTCCAAAGGCATTTCCATGGAATCTATTATACCCCGAATCCCCCGCCGCCGCAAGGTGGACTTGCGGCAGCGAGGAATCCCGTAGGGGTCGATTGGAGATCGACCCCTACGGGCGGCGGCATGAGGGCATGCCGCCCTACGCTGCGGTGCACATTCGGCCTTGGTGCAGTGCGTAGAAGAAAGGGGGGGGCGCTGCCTGCGGCAGCGTCCCCTACAGACTGTCAAAACCCTCGCAAAAACTCGTGTAACAGAGCAGCGGGGGGTGTGTGCGGGGGGCAAAAAGCCCACCGCGCGTTCAATCAAGCAGGATTTTGAAACTTTCAAAAAAGTTTCAAAATCCGCACCAGCGGGGCGAAAATATTTTTTCGACACGCTGGTGGGCGCTGCCTGCGGCAGCGTCCCCTTTCTCGATTATCCGCGCTTCCAGCGAACGCCGCCGGGGATATCCATGAGCTCGATGCCTTCGGCCTTGAGCTCGCCGCGCAGGCGGTCGGCCTCGGCGAAGTTCTTGGCCTTCTTGGCATCCTGACGCGCCTGGATCTTGGCCTCCACGGCCGGGTCACTCTCGCCGGTCTCCGAGAGGATGGTGAAGGCGCCGGCCTTGGGCGCGGCGGACAGCTCCTTGCGCTTCTTGGCAGCCTTCTCCAGAAGATCCAGGCTCAGCACCTGGTCAAAGTCGGAAATCAGCGCCAGCTTGGTGGCATCGTTGGTCTTGGCCTTGAGGGCATCGTAGACGGCGGTGATGGCAAGGGAGGTATTGAGATCGTTGCTCAGCGCGGCAACAAACTTCTCCTTGCAGGCGTCGAAGGCGGCCTGATCCACTTCCTCGCCGCTGTCGGGGTTGAGGGCGGCGATCTTGGCCACCAGCTTGCCGTAGGTCACCATGGCGTTGTCCAGGTTTTCATAGGAGAAGACCAGGTTGCGCCGGTAGTGGGACTGGAGGCAGAAGAGCCGGTAGGCCAGGGGGTCATAGCCCTTGGACTCCAAGAGGCTCACCGTGAGGAATTCGCCCTTGGACTTGGACATCTTGCCAGAGTTGGTGTTGAGGTGGTGGACATGGAACCAGTAGTTGCACCACTTGTGCCCCAGGTAGCTCTCAGACTGGGCGATCTCGTTGGTGTGGTGGGGGAAGGCATTGTCAATGCCGCCGCAGTGGAGATCCAAATATTCGCCCAGGTGCTTCATGGAGATGCCGGAGCACTCGATGTGCCAGCCGGGATAGCCCACGCCCCAGGGAGAATCCCACTTGAGCGCCTGATCCTCAAACTTGGACTTGGTGAACCAGAGGACAAAGTCGTTCTTGTTGCGCTTGTTGGGATCCTCCTCCACGCCCTCGCGGACGCCCACGGCCAAGTCCTCCATGTCGTGGTCGTTGAAGATATAGTACCGCTCCAGCTTGGAGGTGTCGAAGTAGACGTTGCCGCCGGCCAGGTAGGCGTAGCCCTTCTCCAGAAGCCGGGTGATGATCTTGATATACTCATCAATGCAGTTGGTGGCGGGCTCCACCACGTCGGGCGTCTTGATGTTGAGCTTGGCGCAGTCGGAGAAGAAAGCGTCGGTATAGAACTTGGCGATCTCCATGACCGTCTTGTGCTCGCGCTTGGCGCCCTTGAGCATCTTATCCTCGCCGGTGTCGGCGTCGGAGGAAAGGTGACCCACGTCGGTGATGTTCATGACCCGCTTCACCGGGTAGCCCAGATACCGGATGGTCTTCTCCAGCACGTCCTCCATGATATACGACCGGAGATTGCCGATGTGGGCAAAGTGATACACCGTGGGGCCACAGGTATACATGCGAACAAGGCTGGGATCCCGGGGAATGAATTCCTCTTTCTTTCTGGTGGCAGAATTGTATAAATACATGTTGCTCCTCCTTTAGTAAGCTTGCATGGGTTTCTCATGTTCTTCCCGGGCATTGGTGCGCCGCTCCAGCTGGCGCATGGCGTGCTCCAGGGTGGCCAGGCGGTTTTTGACCTGGTCGAGCTCCAGCTGCACCGGGTCGGGGGTGTGGATGTGGTCGAGCTTCTCGCCGCAAAGGCGCACCACCCGCCCCGGGACGCCCACCACTGTTGCATTGTCGGGCACCTCCCGCAGCACCACCGAGTTGGCGGCGATGCGCGCGTTGTTGCCCACCCGGAAGGGGCCGAGCACCTTGGCGCCGCTGCCCACCACCACATTGTTCCCCAAGGTGGGGTGGCGCTTGCCCACGTCCTTGCCCGTGCCGCCCAGGGTCACGCCCTGGTAGAGCAGGCAGTCGTCCCCGATGACGGCGGTCTCCCCCACCACAATGCCCGTGCCGTGGTCAATGACCAGGCGGCGGCCGATGGTGGCGCCGGGGTGGATCTCAATGCCGGTTAAAAATTTGGAAAACTGGCTGATGAGCCGGGCGAAAAACTTCATCCCGTGGGTATGCAGCCAGTGTGCCATGCGGTAGTGCAATGTCGCATGGAGTCCGTTGTACAATAGCAGCACTTCCACCGCGCTTCTCGCGGCGGGGTCGTTGCGCTTGTATGCCCGGATGTCCTCTATGAGTCCCATAGACATGCCTCCAAATACAAAGCCCGCCTCTTGACTTCTGCAAGAGGCGGGTAAATACTCGCGGTTCCACTCTTTTTTCTCACTTTCAGCCTTGACGCGGCCAGACGGGGTCTCCCCTCGCTCCCGAACGCACGTTCCCGCCGACTCCCCTGCCTCCGCTTGCAGCCGGTGACGGAAGCTCTCTGTAAGGTGCCCTTGGCGGTACTCTTTTCGATCAACGCGATATCCACTTTTCTTTAGTATATTACCATCGACCGTCTCTTGTGTCAAGGATGTTATTTTCTGGGTGGAAATATACGGCGTTCCTCCAAAATTTGCCGCATTTGTTCCACTCTCGCGTCCCAGGAGCTGGCGCGGCCGGCCTCGATGCGCGCTTCGCGCAGGTCGGTGTCGTGCTCCCTGAGGGCGTTCTGGCAGCACTGGGAGAAGCTTGCGGCGTCGGGGGCGACGTGAATAAGCCGGGCGTACTTCAGTACCTGCTCAGGCTGGGGCGTGGAGACGATGGGCTTGCCGGTGGCCAAATACTCGTAGAATTTCAGCGGGCTCACGTCCCGGCTCAAATCCCCCGCGGCAAAGACGTTGAGGCACACGTCGAACTGCGCCAGGTACTTGGGGAGCTGCTCGTTTTTCCGAATTCCGAGGAAATGGCAGTTGGAAAGCGCCTTGAGGGGCGCCAGGTTGGCGCCGGGCTTCTCCCCGCCGATGAAGACGAAGCTCCACTGGGGATGCTCCCGAGCTGCTCGTTCCAAAAAGCCATACTCAATGCAGGGCTGGAGCGCTCCCACAAAGCCCAGAATGGGATGGGGAATGGCCTTGAGATCCTCGGGGCAGGGCTGCTCCCGGGAGCCCTCCAGAAAGCGCTCAAAGTTGGCGCCGTTGGGGATGAAGGCAGCGGTGGGATTATAGCGCTTGAGGTCGTCGGCCAGGGACTGGGCGGTGGCGAAGACCTGGTCTGCCTTGCCGGCGAGATCGGCCTCCATCTCATCGACCACCTTGGGATCCATCAGGCCGCCGTAGGCCGAGTGGCGATCCACGCAGTCGTAGACGAGGGCGCTGTGGGGCACCAGATCCACCAAGTCGGCACAGACGGGGCTGTAGACCCAGAGGATGGGGGTTTCGAAGCCGTGCTCAGCCATCTTTTTGCGCAGATACCGGGCGATTTTGTGCTGGTTGATCCGGTTAATAAAGCGGTACTTATTGAAAAAGGGCAGCACCGGCGGCAGAGCGCACACCGTGAGGCCGGGGCGGATGGTCTCCTCCGGCTGGCGATAGGCCTTGAGCTTCTCCTTGGCCGCGCCGTCCTTGAAGGGAGCAATGTAGGTGACCGAGGGGTCAAAATACAAGATTTCAAAGTCGGTCAGGCGCTCCATCACCTGCTGCTTGCGGGTGGGAATGGGATGCCAGGGGGAAGTGGCAAGGCAGACAATCTGTTTCATCGAAATTCCTCCAAAAGCCGTCGGGCGGCCTGTTCATTCTCCTCGGCCAGGGCGCGCAGAGCCGCGGCGTCGTCGCGTCCCGTCTGTGCCAGGGCTTCCTCCAGCATGGGCATCAGCCGCGCCTGGCTGACCTCCTCCAGGGGGAGATACCGCGTCTGGTGGAGGTAGTCCAGGAAGCCTGAGACCTTGGGATCATACACCACGCCCACCAGGGGCACGCCCTGGCCGGCGGCAAAGATCAGCGCGTGCAGGCGCATGGACACCACGGCCTCCATGGCTCCCATCATGCCCACGATGAGATGGCCGTCGTGGGGCGCGGAGACGATGTGGTGGGGGCAGTCCACCATGGCCGCCACCTGCTCGGCCACCGCCCTGTCCCGCTTGGGCTCCAGGGCGAAGAACACGGGAACCATTCCTTTCTCTTCATAGCACCACCGGGCGGCGGCGGCAAAGACCGGAAGCTTTTCCTCCATGCCCTGCCAGGGGCGCAGCACGAACAAGACATGCTTCTCGTCCGGGGCGATTCCCTGGGTGCGGAGGAAGGCTTCCACCGCCTCGGGCGGCGCGGGATCCAAGAGGAGCGCGGGGTCGGCGGTAATGGATATCTTCGGGCGGGTGACGCCCATCTCCTGGAGCTCTCGGGCGCTGCCGGGCTCCCGAAGGGTGATGGCGTCCACATACTGGTTGATGGTTCTTCCCGCCGCCCGGCGGTTGGCCGGCGAGGACACAGGGCCGATGCCGCAGCCATACATGAGCACCTGATTGCCCCGCTTCTTGGCCAGGGCAATGTTGGAGAGATAGTACTGAAGGCTCCTGGTGCTGGTGACATCCTGGATGAGGCTGCCGCCGCCGTTTACATAGAGCTTCGTCTTGCCCATGCGCCGGAAGAAGCCCCAGAAATCAAAGGTGTGGATGGCGCCCACCCGGTACCGCAGCCGCGTCTCCTTGGGGTTTCTCGAGAGGACGTAGATGGGAAGATCCGGGTCGATATGGTGCATCTGCTGCAAAATGGCCTCGAGGATGCTGTCGTCTCCGGCATTGCCCTTTCCGTAGGCGCCGCAGATGAGCACACCGTCCCGCTTGCCGGGATTGCGCCTGGCGCGGCGGAGGAGAATCTCGTAGATTTCCCGCTGGCGGCTCACCGTGGCATCCACCGAGAAGTGCGTCGAGGCGCGGTGGTAGAGTGCTTCCCCCAGCCGCGCCCGCAGGGCGCTGTCCTTGGCCAGCAAGACCATGTGGGCGGCCAGCTGGGCGTGATTTTGCGCCTCAAAGAGCAGGCCATAGACGCCGTCCTGGATGAGGTACGGCACGCCGCCCACCCGAGAGGCGATGGTGGCACAGTGCATTCTGGCGCCCTCGGTGAGGGCGTAGGGGAAGGTCTCGGAGAGGGAGGTCAAGGTATTGACGTCGATGGCATTGTAAAAGCTGTCGGTGTCCTCCACCCAGCCGGCGAAGACATACTTGCCCTCAGGGCAGCACTCCTTGGCCAAGGCCTCCAGCATGGCGCGCTGCTCGCCGTCGCCGGCGATGACCAGCCGGATGTTCTCCACCGATTGACAGGCCAGGCCGAAGGCGCGCACCAGCGTGGCCACGTCCTTCACCGCCGAGAGCCGCGCGGCAATGCCGAAGACCACGTCCTCCGCCCCGGCGGAGAGGCCGATGCTCTCAAAGTATTCCGCCCGGCTCATCCGGGGCGTCACGGGGGTGAAGTCCACGCCGTTGTAGATGGTGAACATAGTCTGCGGATCGAAACCCCGGGAGATCAGGAGATCCGCCATGGCGTCGGACACGCCGATGTGGTAGGGAATCCGCCGGACGCAGACGGTGTTGATGGTGCCGTAGGTGAGGCGGTGGAAGGGACGTCCCAGGTAGTCCAGGCGGTAGTCGCTGTGCACCGTGGTGACCATGGGCACATCCACCTTCCGCTGCAGCATCGTCCCCAGAAGATTTGCCCGGGAGCCGTGGCAGTGGACGATCTCAAAGCCCTCCGTCCGAATCATCTCGGCCAGGGTGCGCACCACCGCGAAGAGGTTTCCCTGGGTGATGACCAGGGTATCAATGCCCATCTCCCGTGCCTCCTGGGCGAAGGGTCCCTCCAGAAAGCAGACCAGCCGCACCGTCTCGGTGCGCCCCAGCCCCTGGAGCAGGCTCAGGACATGGGTCTTCGCGCCGCCCACGTCGCCGCCGGAGATGAGATGCATGATTTTCATGGAATCGCTCCTTTTGAAAAAAGCTATCATTTATTGTGTATCATGGCCGGAAAAAAGTCAATGCAAAAAGCGAATTCCTTCCGCTTGACAGGGATTTTCCACTCGGTATAATAGAATCAGAATGGAAAAAGGAGGCATGCCCCATGCGACAGGATTTCTGCCCCCGGTGCGGAAGCGCCATCGATCCCAAGACCAACCGCTGCCCCGACTGCAGCCAACGCAGCAGCCAGGGCATTTGGATTGCCCTGGCTGTGATACTCGTATTGGCCGCGGCCGGCCTGTGGCTTTGGAATACAACACCAGCCCTCTCGGATTCCCTGACCTCTCTCAAGGATCAGGTCGTGGCCTTCTTTGCCCCGGAACCGGAGCCGGAGGTGCCCCAGCGGGTGCAGGAGGCGCTGGACAGCGCCGCTTCCCTGGCAGAGGAGGCTGTGGGCGAATATATGCTGACGTCGGACGAAGCGGAAACGGCGCTGAAGGCCGCGGAGGAATACCTGGAGAACAGCTTCTGCTCCCCCGAAAGCCTGCGAAGCCGCCTGGCGGACGATGGCTACAGCGAGGAGGCCTGCGACTATGCCGTGGCAAACTGCGGCGCCGACTGGGCAGAGCAGGCCGTCTACGCCGCCCAGGATCTTGTCTCTTATTATTACTTGAGCTACGCCCAGCTGGTGCTGGATTTGGAGCAGAGCGGCTTTACCAGCGAGGACGCCGCCTACGGCGCCGACCACTGCGGCGCTGACTGGATGGAGGAGGCCACCCTCACTGCCATGTACTTCCTGTCGGAATACCCCGACGAGGACGCCGACGCCATTATCCAGCGGCTGCTGGAGATGGGCTACACCGAGGAAGAAGCCCAGTACGGCGCGAAGATGGCTTTTGAGACAAGCAGCGACTAGCTGCCGTAGACTTCCTCCACCAGCGCCGCTGCCATGCTGGCCGCCGCGCCCCGGGAGACCTGCCCTTCGGGCAGCTCCAAGCCGGACGCCGCCTGAGCTTCCATGGCCTCGGCGACGCACGCCTCTGTCCAGCTGCGGGAAAGGCCGTAGGCCGCCGCTGCCGCGTCCAGGATCTCCTGGGCTTCGGCCTGGGTGATTTTGTCCTGGGGGCGGAAGGCATCGGATTCGGCGAGCCAGCCGGCATTCCAGGCATGACTGATGGGCTCATAGTACCACTGCCCCGCCTCCACGTCGGCATAGGGCAGCGCCGTCCCGGTCTCCTCCTCCTGCCCTGCCAGGCTCCGCGCCAACATGGCCGTGAAGTCTGCCCGGCTAGCTGCATTTTCGCCGGAGAAGGCGCCGGTGCCGCCGCCGCTCAAGGCGCCATAGCGCGTGAGGGTCTCCACAGCGTCCTCATACCACTTGCCCGCGATGTCGGCATAGCTTGCGTAGGTGGGTGAGGGTTCCGTATTCTCGGCCAGCCCCAAGGTCTCAAAGGCAAATCCATAGTAGTCGGTGCCCAGGATGGACGAGGCCACCAAAAATTCGTTGTTCACCGCCTGAAGTAGCGTATTCAGGCGGTTTTCGTCGGCCTGCCCGCTCCAGGTGGCCTGGCCGGTGGAGGCATTGTAGACAAGGCCGTCGGTGAGGAAGCTGCCGTCCTTGAGCACTGCCAGATGCTCGCCCGGCGCCAGGACGTCCCGGCCGGTGAGCAGGCGGGAATCATAGGAAAAGCCGAAGAGATTTAAAAGCGTGGGCAGGATATCCTGGGTGCAGCAGTAGTCCTCCACCACCACCGGCTCGTCCATGCCGCCGTTCCAGCAGAGGAAGCTGTTGCGGTACTGCCAGAACGGCTCTGACGTGGCATCCCCCGCTAACGCGGCATAGTCTTCCTCGGTGAGGCCGTAGGGCATATGGTCGCCGGTGAGCACCACCACGGTGCGCTCGGCGATTCCCGCCTCCTCCAGCCGCTGGAGCAAGTAGGTCATGGCCTTTTCCAGTTCCAGCTGGCAGGCGATGTAGGCGCGAAGCGTCTCCGAGCCCGGAAGATCCGCCACCAGCCCTTCATTCTGGATGCTCATGGCATTGTCGGTGAAGTTATAATCGGCATGGCCGGAATAGGTCATATAGTAGGCGTGAAACTCCGGCTCCTGGAGGTAGTCGTCCACGGTCTTCTCCATCATCTCCAAGTCCGACGTGGGCGTGCCGGGCTCCATGTCCAGGCCGAAGTCCAGGGCTTTGAAGGTATAGCCCATGTTGGTGTGGGTGTTGACGCGGTTATAGAAGGTGCCCACATTGTTGTGATAGGCGTAGGCCGGAAGCCCCTGATCGGCGTAGATGTGCCCCAGGCAGAAGGGCAGATAGTTCTCCATGGACACGGCAAAGCTCATGCGGCTCATGTCCGGCATGAGTCCCATGCACAGGGCATACTCGCCGTTGGTGGTGAGGTTGGGGAAGCTGTTATAAAAATGTTCAAAGACGAAGCCCTCCTGGCTCATGCGGTAGAGGGTAGGCATCAAGTCCGGGTCGATGAGATAGTTGGAAAAGGCCTCGGCACAGACCACGATGAGGTTATATCCCGCAAAATAGCCGGTATAGTCGTTCTTTGCCGTGCCTGAGAGGGTGGAAAAATAGGCAGTAAGGCTTTGAAGCGCCTGGTCGTCCGTGGCGGACGCAAGAACGTCAAAGTCCAGCTCGGGCAGGATGTTGCGCTGTGTCTCCTCTTCCCCTTCGTCGAGATCCACCGGCGCGGAGAGCTGCTCGGAAAGGCTGCCGGAGACGGCGCTTCCCTGGCGGCGCAGGTCAAGGAGCTCTGCGGTGAGAACGCCGAACTGCTCCGCCCAGCGATCCACCGTGGCTGTGGAATTGGCAAAGAGGGCGGCAGGACTCTGCGCCCCGCTCCCCAAGAGAGGCAGCGCCGCCCAGGTGCCCACGGCCACTGCCGCGGCGGTCAGCACCAGCGCCCCCTCCTGCCGCCAGGAGACCTCCGCCGGAATCTCGAAACGGCGGCGGAGGATGTGGCTGCCCACCACCGGCACGAGCATGGCAAGGAGCCAGAGGAGCTTCCTGCCGATGGCCGCGATGGCGATGCCCCAGAAGGCCGTGATAGCCTCGCCGCCCATGGAGACGAAGGCCATGGACAGGAGTGAGCCGAAGATTTCCTCATAGACGATCTGCACGGCATAGACGAGAAACAGCGCCGGGGGCAAAATCCAAAATAGGATCCGTCCCGCCCGGCCTGGAAGCCCCGTCAGCGCCGTGAGCAGCGCCGCCACGGCCAGAGAAAAGCCCACCATGGGCAGCGCCCGGGACAGCGGCAGCGACGCCGAAAGGTGCATGAGCAGCTCCCAGAAGAGAATCGTTCCCAGCCAGTAAGCTAGAGACAACAGCAGTCGTTTCACCAAGGTTCCTCCTTCTCCGGGAATCACAGGATAAATCAGCCAATATGATACACGATTCCCCGCGGAAAATCAAAGGAGATTCTGTAGCCAAATTGTAAAATCGCAAAAAATAGCAGGCGCGCCGCCAGGGCGCGCCTCAGCGTGTCGAAAAAGTCTTTTCGCCACGCTGTGCGGATTTTGAAACTTT
>NHCFR00700__coassemble_1480_pt1 | contig 17016 bp, 20 predicted proteins | sample NHCFR00700__metabat2_high_PE_007 | metagenome-assembled genome bin NHCFR00700 | reverse complement strand
TAATCCAGCTTCTGCACGGTGATGCCCGCGCTGTTGAGGGTGGTGTTATTTTCGGTGGCGTTCAGGGTGATGGTGGTGCTGCCGTCCACGGTCAGCAGCACCGAAGCGCCCAGCGGCGTGGGATCGTTGGTGCTGTTGACCTTGCCGGTGCTCTCGCTGCCGTCGATGGCCGTGCCGTCATTTTGAAGCTCCAGTCCCACATTGCCGGTGCTGCTCGTGTTGGTTGCCACGGCGGAGTAGGTAATGCGGTACGTGCCCGGCTCGGTGAGCTCAATGTCGGAAGAGCTGGGGCTGTGGGTGATGGCCGTGCCCTCTTCCACCTCATTGGTGGTGAAGGTGGCAGGATCGCCGGTGGATGACAGGGTCTGGCTGCCGGTGTTGACGGCATAGAGGGCATTCAGCGGGACAGCAGGACCCGTGGGACCCGTAGCGCCTTCTGCGCCGGTGGGGCCTGTGGCACCCTCGGCGCCGGTGGCACCGGTGGGACCCGTGGGGCCTTCCGCACCGGTGGGACCGGTGGGACCCGTAGGACCCGTGGCGCCAGTGGCGCCAGTGGGACCTGTGGGCCCCGTGGCACCCTCGGTGCCGGTGGCGCCGGTAGCACCCGTGCTGCCGGTGGGGCCTGTGGCACCGGTGGGACCGGTGACGGTCACCAGGTTAAAGTCCGGCGAGGTGCCGGGCGTACCGGTGGGATTGCTGCGGTTAGCCTGGTAGAGCGCGCCGTCATAATAAAGTACCGTGCCCAGGGCGTACTGCGTGCCCGGGACAAACTCCGAAATGGTATCAAGCCCCGCGCCGGCAGGCCCCGTGGGACCCGTGGCGCCGGTGGGGCCGGTGGGGCCGATGGGTCCCGGCATGCCCTGCGGTCCCGTGGGACCCACCGCGCCGGGCGGGCAGACATTGCCCAGGGGCGGACGGCAGCAGGGATCACAGCAGCCATTGGTGAACACATAGCGCTTGCAGGGATCATTGCCATTGTTGCAATTGCAATTCATGGGATTCTCTCCTCCCAAATAGACATTAGAGCCGGGTTGCCGCATCCGGCTCTCTCCATTCTATGCAGCCGACGGAAAAATGTCCGTTTTCCCCTTGCCATCCCCGGCGGATTTGGTACAATATAGGTATTCCATTTTGGAGCCGGAGGAGCGTGTGCCATGAAGATCCTGGTCTGTGAGATTCTATGCCAGCGGCTTTCCTATGCCCTCTACCAGCTGGACGGCGCGTCCTGTCTGCTGGCTTCGGGCAGCGCCGCCGGCATCGGCACAGCCGAGGGCTCCTACTTCCACACCAACGCGGACTTGGGCGATTCCGTGCGAATCGCCGCCCGGTTTCCCTCCTGGCGGGAGGCTGTGTGCGCCATGCTCGAACATTTGTTCGGCGGGTGCATCGACTCTCTGGAGGACATTGGCGCCGTGGCTCTGGCCGGTCAGGACGGCGACGCCGCAGACGCCCTCCGCTCCATGCTGCCCCACACCGCCCTCTTCCCTGTTTCTTCCAGCGGACTTTCCGCCGCCCAGGAGGCGGCGGCGCTGCTCGGCGCAACACATCGCAAAGGAGAATGACCTTGCACGTACTACTCTTCAACGGCAGCCCCCACAAGAACGGCTGCACCTTCACCGCTCTCTCCGAAGTGGCCAAGACCCTGGAGGAAGCCGGCGTCTCCACCGAGATTCTCCAGATTGGCTCCACCGCCTTCCGCGGCTGCGTGGGATGCGGCGCCTGCAAGAAAACCGGCGCAGGCTGCGCCTTCGGCAAAGAGGACGGCCTCAACGAGATTCTCGACAAGTGCAAAACTGCCGACGGCTTCGTCTTCGGAAGCCCCGTATACTATGCCTCGGCCAACGGCACCATGATCTCCTTCCTCGACCGGCTCTTTTATGCGGGGGGCAAGGCGCTCACCCACAAGCCCGGCTGCAGCGTGGTTTCCGCCCGCCGCGCCGGTACCACCGTCACGCTGGACGAGCTCAATAAGTACTTCACCATCAACGAGATGCCCTTGGTGTCCTCCAACTACTGGCCTATGGTGCACGGCAACACTCCCGACCAGGTGCGCCAGGATGAGGAGGGCTTGCAGATCATGCGCAATTTAGGCCGCAACATGGCCTGGCTCCTCCAGTGCATCGAGGCGGGCAAAACCGCGGGTATTGAGGCGCCCACGGCGGAAAACCAGTACCGCACCAACTTTATCCGGTAAAGCGGGCGGCTGATAGCCGCCCCTACGGGGGCTCCGCCTGATTGATACAAAGCCGCTGCGGATTTCGCAGCGGCTTGTTTTATGCCTGATTTTTCCAGTCAGCCGGATAGGTCACGTACAAAAACCTGGTTTTCTCCCGGGCGGAGAACTGAATCTCGCTGCCCTTGGGCAAAAGCAGCACCTCTCCGGGCTGCGCCGTGATGCGCTTTTCGCCCCAGCATATGGTGAGGGCGCCGGAGAGGACAAAATCCACCTCGTCATAGGCAAGCGTCCAGGGGAAGGTGCTCTCCTCCATCTCCATGATCCCCACACCCAGGCGGGGACTCTCCTTGAAGGAGAAAAGGTCATGGGTATAGACCCGGTGAGCGGCGTCGCCTGTATCCAGGCGGTCTTGCTCGGTACAGGCGATGGACGCCAAGCTGACCTTTTTCACCGGGCACGTCCCGGCCTCCTCCTGCAAAATCTCCAAAATGATGCTGCGCAGGGCTTCCTTATCCATGCTGCTTCCTCCTTGTCATCAAAAGAGCCACGGCCACGGCGCTGACGCCGCCCACCAGCTTGGCCACGATCACCGGCAGCAGCAGCTCCGGGGCAAAGCCCGCCGTAAAGCCCAGGTGATCCCCCAGCACGAAGGCCGCCGACACGGCAAAGGCCAGGTTCACCACCTTGCCCCGGTCGTCCATGTCGTGCACCATGCCGAACATGGGGATGGCGTTGGCCAGAGACGCCACCAGCCCCGCCGCGGCCACCTGGTTGATCCCCAGAAGGCCGCCCAGCTTCAAAAGCGGCTTGCGGAACAGCCGGGTGAGGACGTACACCAGGGGAAAGGCGCCTGCCAGGACAATGGCGATGCTGCCCACAATCTCATACCCCTCGGAGAGAGGCGCGAGACCGGGAATCACCACCAGACCCGTGAGGGTCTCCACGATGGCGGCCGTGAGCCCCACGGTGATGATCGCCACCACCACCTTGCCAAAGATGGTAAAGCCCCGAATCATCCACCGCTCGGCCTTCCAAAGCCCCAGGGCGATGAGCACGGCAAACAAGGCGATGGGCAAGAGATTTCGAAGCACCATGTTAAGGCCAAAGCCCGCTGCCAGGCCGCCCACCAGCGCCCCCAGGGGGATGGTGACGATTCCAGCCAGGACGCCCTGGGCTAAGAACTTTCGATCCTCCGCCGGGAGGATTCCCAGCGCCACCGGCACGGAAAACACAATGGTGGCGCCCAGCATGGAGCCTACGATGACGCCGCCGAAGAGTCCGGCATTCCTGTCCTCGGCCAGCTCCAGGGAAAGGGGCGCGCCGCCCATGTCGTTGGCCAGGATGGAGCCGGGGAACATCCCCGGGTCGGCACCCAGAAACCGATAGACGGGCACCACCACCGGCCGAAGCACGTCCGCCAGCACCGGCGCAAGGACGATGATCCCCAGCATGGACAGCGCCAGGGAGCCGAAGCTTAAAATTCCCGCTTCAAACTCCGCGCCCAGCCCCAACCGGCAGCCGAAGATGCGATCCACCGCGCCGAGAATCAAAAAGATCGTCATGAGATAGAGCACGATCTCATGGATGGACATGGCTACTCCTCCTTCCCGTCTCCTCGTCCAAAATGGCCACGATGGCAGCGTCCAGGGGCATGGCCTCCTGCCCCGCCCGCGCGCCGCTGCCCAATGTCACCAGCACCGGATCCCCCAGGCCGGCGCCCACCAGATCCGCTGCCACCACCGTGCCGCCGGGATAGCGCACCTCCAGAAACGTCTGCCCCTGGAGGGCGGCGCACTTGCGCGTCGCCCAGACGGCGCCAGTGACCTGTCCCAATATCATACCGTCTCCCCTCTCCATTCCCGGGCGCCCAGGCGGATGAGCCGCGCCTGGGCTTCCCGCAGCTCCCGCTGGAGGAGCTTGCCATGGGGCCATCGCCGGTAGGGCTGGTTTGCCCAGAGATACACCGGCATGCCCGAAAGAAGCGCCCTGCACACCGGCTCTGTGGGCATTTGCAGCAAAAGCCCCGGCGGCAGAAGCCCCAGCACCACCACCTCGTAGGGCGGATCGTTTACATAATCAAATTGATCCGCCGGGGGCGGCGCCCCCAGGAGCAGCGCCCTGGACTTTCCCTCCAGCCGCCGGGCAACCAGCGCCGTGAGCTCATCCAGGGTCACCGGAGGATCATCCCCAGGTCACCCCGGTGGAAGCCGCAGGCGTTGGCCTCGTCGTAGTCCAGGTGGGCGTAGGTTGCAAACTGTTCGCTCACCCGCACCACCACGTCCTCAAAGATCACCGGCCGGGGCGTGAGGGCTTTCAGGCGCACCACCTCCCCGTCGGACACGTGCTGGAGGGCAGCGTCGGCGGGGGTCATATGGATGTGGCGCCTGGCCACCATGAGCCCCCGGGGCAGCGTCACACTGCCCTTCTCCCCCACCAGCGTCACCGGCAGGGTACCCTCCAGCTCCCCGGATAGGCGCACCGGCGGCGTGACCCCCAAGGCCACGGCGTCGGTATAGGAAATCTCCACCTGCCCCTCCTTCCGGGCAGGCCCCAGCACCGCCACCCGGGCGATCTCGCCTTTGTCTGTTTTCACCGTCACACGCTCCGACGCCAGGTACTGTCCCGGCTGGGAGAGGGGGCGGCGGGGCGTCAGGTCGTGGCCGAAGAGTGCCACGGCCTGCTCCTTCGTCACATGGACGTGGCGCCCTGACGCCTCCAGCTCCACGAAGAGCCGCCTGGAGAGCATATTGGTGATGGCCTCGGCTCGCTCATCCATGGGATTCCTCCTTCTTTCGCTGGATCATCAGAAGATACACCGTGCTGCTCACCCGGTTGAGGGCGCAGACGATGTCCCGCCGGGTGCACCGCCCCTCCCCGTCCCGGAAGGCGCGGCAGGCCGCCAGCTCAGCCTGCCGCGCCATGGTGCGGGTACGGTTGAGCTTTAAGAGAAGGCGGCTGTCTGTTGGCTCGGGCATAAAGTGGGGCTGGTCATAATACTGCTGGGGCAGGTGGCTGCGGCGGCGCAGCTCCCCCTCGGAAAGGCCGCAGAGATGGAAATTGCCCACCGGCTCGTCCAGGACGTCGCAGCGGATGAGCCGCCGCACCAGGGCAAGAATCTCCGACAGGTTCTCCGCCAGCCGCTTCTCCTGCTCCTGCACCGCCAGGTGCGCCGCGAGGAGGAGTTCCGCCTCCAGGGTATCCACTGCCCCTCGAAAGGCGATACGCGGGTGGGTCTTATCCACCAAAACGTCACTTTTGAGGTGGGTCATCTCCTCGGGCTTTTCCTCATAGACCGCCCCGGTGAGGGTGGTATAGCGGTGGACTTGGGCTTCGGCGGCGGGCAGGATTTCCACCCCGTCCCGCCGCAGCCACTCCCTGGCCGCCGGGGTGAGATGATCCCGGGAATCCAGGTAGAAGACCCGCCTGCCGTCCCGCACCCGGACATTTGCCCGGGCGCTCTCCTCGGTGAATACTGCCAAGGTCAGGCCTCTCCCTGGCCGGGACGTCCCTTGGGCAGGATCACGTCGACTTCGGCGTGGGGACGGGGAATGACATGGACGGAGACGAGCTCGCCCACCTTCTCCGCCGCCGCGGCGCCGGCGTCGGTGGCGGCCTTCACGGCGCCCACGTCGCCCCGCACCATCACGGTGACCAAGCCGCCGCCCACCTGCTCCTTGCCCACGAGATTGACATTGGCGGCCTTGACCATGGCGTCCGCCGCTTCGATGGCGGCCACCAGTCCCCTGGTCTCCACCATTCCCAGTGCATTGGTGTTAATCATGTTACAAAACTCCTTTTCATTGCTCCATCAGCCGCCGCAGCAGCTTTTCGGTCAGGGCGTCGATGAGGGCGCCGTCCACCGTTTCCTCCCTAGTATGCCCCGGTGCGGCCTGCTGATACCCCCAGGCTACCCGGCGGATGTTCAAGAGATCCATGGGGCCAATGTTGTTGCTCGAGGAGCTGCCGCCTACGGCGCCGCAGCCCAACGTCATAGCCGGGAAAAGGCCGGTGGTCATGCCCACGCCGCCCATGGATGCCGGGGTGTTGACCAAAAAGCGGCTCACCGGCACAGCCTTGGCAAAACGCTCCACTACGGCCTCGTCCTGAGCATGAAGGGCGAAGGTGTGCCCCTTGCCCTCATGGCGCAGGATGGCACAGGAGAGCTGGAGCGCCTCGTCCGCACTCTCCACCTGGTAGAGCCCCAGCACCGGGCAGAGCTTTTCCATGGAGTAGGGGTGCTTCTCCCCGGCGCCGGTCTCCCGCGCCAAGAGCACCCGGGCGCCTCTTGCCTCCTGCCCCAGGTCTGCCAAGGCCGCGATTTCCCCAGCCGGTTTTCCCACGATCTTGGGGTTCATGGTGCCGTTGGCGCGGAAGAGAACGGAGGCCAGCTTCTTTGCCTCCGCCTCAGAGAGGATGACGCCGCCCTGGTTTTTGAGCTCCGCCTCCACCTGCTGCGCCTGGTCGCGGTGGTAGAGAATGCTCTGCTCCGAGGCACAGATGGTGCCGTTGTCAAAGGTCTTGGAGCGAAACACCGCCGCCACTGCTGCCTTGAAGTCGCAGCTGGGGTGAAAGTAGGCAGGACCATTGCCCGCGCCCACGCCGATGGCTGGCTTTCCCGAGGAATAGGCCGAACGCACCATGGCAGCGCCGCCGGTGGCCAGAATGAGCCGCACGTGCTCGTGGCGCATGAGCTCCTCCACGGCATCCATGGTGGGTTCGGTGATGCAGCCGATGGCGCCCTTGGGACAGCCCGCCGCCTCCGCCGCCGCGGCCATGCGCCGCGCCGTCTCCAGCGTGCAGCGCTTGGCACCGGGGTGGGGCGAAAAGACGATGGTATTGCCCGCCTTCAACGCAATCATGGCCTTGTAGATCACCGTGGAGGTGGGATTGGTGGAGGGCACGATTCCGGCGATGACACCCACCGGTACCCCCACGTCCCAGACCTTGCGCACCTCGTCCTTGCGCAAAATGCCCACGGTCTTCTGATCCCGGATGGCCTCGTAGACCTGCCGGGCGGCGAAGCGGTTCTTCTCGGCCTTGTCCTGCGCATTGCCAAAGCCCGTCTCCTCCCAGGCGAGCCTGCCCAGCTCCGCCGCGTCCCGCTCCCCCGCCTGGGCGATGGCGGCGACGATGCGGTCAATGTCCTCCTGGGTCATCTCCGCCAGGCGCGCCTGGGCTTTGTGGGCTTCCTCCACCAGGCTTCGCACCTCCTGGCGGCTCAATAAATCGCGATCAAGTTCCATTTACATGCCTCCCGTTTCTTTTGGGTGCGCCGCCACGGCCAGAACCGCTTCCGCAAAGGCGTCGCAGGCGGCCTGGCAGGCGCTCTGGGTGCCCCGGAGGAGGCCGCCGGAGAAGTTGGTCTCCGTGGGCGGGGCAAAGTACTTGCAAAGCTCCACGTCCGAGGCCTTCATGGCCGCGTCCAGCCCCACCAGCGCCTCCGCCGGCGGGGCAATGAGGTAGGCCAGCGCCTCCCCCACTTCCACCCCGGCCTCTAAGGCCAGGTACGTCCCCGCGCTGCTGACGCAGTGGGCGAGATACACCACATCGTCTTTCTCCGAGGCCGACACAAAGGCCGCGCCGCCCTCCAAAAACCGCCGCGCCGCAGAAAGGCCGCTGACCACCTCCGCCGGGGTGCGCCCTGAGAGGACACAAATTGCCTCCCCGGCCAGAGCCGTGGTGGCGTTGGCCGCGCCGGCATAGAGACTCCTGGCATAGGCCACGGCCACGTTGGCCGCCTTGGTGGCCTCGTCCACCGCCAGATACAGTAGGTCGTCGCTGTCGCAGGTGAGAATCCCCACGGCGCGGTGCCCCTCGGGCAGCTTCAGCGCCTCGGCCAGGGGCGCGGAGAGGTTGGAAATCAATTGTTGACATAAGATTGTTCCCGGCAGTCTGTCTCCCACCATAGTCTCACCTCAAATCCACACCGGAGGCCTTTTGCTCCAGCATCCGCGCCATGAGATCGGCGATGTGCGCCCCAGCCTCCAGGGCATTGGTGCCGTGGCGGTGGATGTTGGAGACCACCGTGCGCTTGGATTCCGCAATGCCAGGCCGGGGGCGGTAGGTGATATAGGCCGACATGGATTCGCTGGTGGTGAGGCCGGGGCGCTCCCCCACCAGTATGCAGACGAGCTCCGCGCCGGTGATCTCGCCGATGTGGTCCGACGCGCCCACCCGGGCAAACTGGATGAAGAGCGTCTTCCCCAACTCGATTCCATGGGTTTTCAGCCCCTGGCGGATGGCTGCGGCGCAGTCTAAGGCATTGGCGGTGATAGCGTCGGAGGAGAGGCCGTCGCCGATGACCAAGAGCGCTTTGGGGTTTTGGCCGCAGACCTTTTGGATGATGGCCTGGTTTTTCTCATCGAACCGCCGCCCCAAATCGGGACGGGTGAGGTATTCATCCTTGTCGCGGCACATGGTCTGCACCATGGGAAGGTCGTGGTCGCGGTAAAATGCCTCGGGCACCAGGGAAAAGACGCTGTCCTGGGCAGCGGCGTGGTCGGCGCGGAAGCGAAGGTAGGAAAAGGTCTCATACCGCGTGCCTGCCCGCCCCAGCCCCAGGCGCGCCGAGGTCTTGGCCTTGAGGCGGGAAAAGGCCGCGCCGTCGGCGGGATTTTTCACAAAATACGCCTTTCGAAGATCCACCGCCGTGATGTCCGGCAAAATCTTCTCCTTATCCTCATGTTCCTGGCGGGGCGCTCCCTCCATCTCCTGGAGCAGCTCCGCCACCAGTGCCTTGAGCCCTTCTCTATCCATGGTGCACCTCCTTCAAAAGTACCGAGCCGTCGCCGGCCTTGGCCGTGAGGCGGCCATGCTCCAAAAAGCCCATGGCATGAAGCCACCGGTCAAATTCCGGGATGGCCGTCTTGCCGAAGAGCTGCCGGAGGGCGGCCGTCTCACGGAAGCCTGTGGTCTGGTAGTTGAGCATCACATCGTCGCCGTGGGGAATGCCCATGAAATAGGTGCAGCCCGCCGCAGTGAGGAGGGTGGCCAGGTTTTCAATGTCGTTCTGGTCGGCCTTCATGTGGTTGGTATAGCAGGCGTCGCAGCCCATGGGAAGCCCCAGGAGCTTGCCCATAAAGTGATCCTCCAGTCCCGCCCGGGTCACTTGGCGGGCGTCGTAGAGGTACTCCGGTCCGATGAAGCCCACCACCGTGTTCACCAGGAAGGGAGAATAGTGCCGGGCAAAGCCGTAGCACCGCGCCTCCATGGTCACCTGATCGGCGCCGTGGTGGGCTTCGGAGGAGAGCTCCGAGCCCTGGCCTGTCTCAAAGTACATCACATTGGGACCCGTGGCCGTGCCGTCCCGCAAGGCCATCTCCCGCGCCTCTTCCAGAAGGGCGGCGGTGATGCCGAAGGCCTCGTTGGCCTTCTGGCTTCCGGCGATGGACTGGAAGATGAGATCCGCCGGGGCGCCCTGGGAGATGGCCGCCATCTGGGTGGTCACATGCCCCAGGACGCAGGTCTGGGTGGGAATGGAAAAGCGGCGCTTGACCTCGTCAAACCGCCTTAAAATCTCCCCCAGCCGCTCGGTGGAGTCGGTGACCGGGTTGAGCCCCAGCACCGCGTCCCCCGCGCCGAAGCTCAAGCCCTCCAAGAGCGAGGCGAGAATGCCGTCGGGGTCGTCGGTGGTGTGGTTGGGCTGAAGGCGGCAGCTCAAGGTGCCGGGCAGGCCGATGGTGGTGTTGCAGTGGGCGGTGACCACGATTTTCGACGCCGCCGTGATGAGATCCAAGCTGCCCATGAGCTTGGCCACCGCCGCCGCCATCTCGGCGGTGAGTCCCCGGGAGATGCGGCGGATGTCCGAAGAGGTGGTTTCATCCTTTAGAATCCACTGCCGCAGCTCCGATACCGTCCAGTTCTGGATCTCCCGGTAGATGGTCTCGTTGAGGTCGTCCTGGATGATCCGGGTGACCTCGTCGTCCTCGTAGGGCACCGCCGGATTCTCCCGCAGGTCGTGGAGGGTGAGATTGGCCAAGACCACCTTGGCCGCCACCCGCTCCCGGGCATCCGCCGCGGCGATTCCCGCCAGGTGGTCACCGGATTTTTCCTCGTTGGCCTTGGCCATGACCTCCTTCACCGAGGCAAAGGCGTAGACCGTGCCAAAGAGCTTGGTTTTTAAAATCAAGAGGGTTCCTCCTTTTGCTCACGAAAATGCCAGGGTCTTGATGACCACCGGAAGGGCGGTGCCGCCGCCCACCGGCGCGGCCACGTCCAAGAAGCTCTCCGGCGGCAGGGAGAGAGAATCCAGGCACAAGATGGGTCGCTCCGGCGGCAGCAGCGTGGCCAGCGCCTGTCCCAGCGCCTTGGCCACATCCTGCTCCAGCACCACCGCCAGGGGTGCGCCGGGCGGAAGGGTGGATGCCGCCCTGGTCAGTCCCTCGGCCAACCGAATCAGGGAAGCATAGTCCGTCACCACCCGGCCAGGCAGCGCCACAGCCGCAGGTTCCCTGAGCCCTTGCTCCGTCCAAGCCGCCACTGGCAAGTCCTGGAGGGGAAAGGCCACGCCGCGGTAGAAGACCGTGCTCCCTGAGAGCTCTGTTGCATGGCTTCCCGCGCCCACCACCGTGGCGCGAATGGTCTCCCGCCCCAGGATATGCGGCAGCGCCATGAGCTTGGAGGCGCGGATTTTCGCGGCCAGGAGCACGCCCAGGTCGCCGTAGGCAAGCCAAGGCTCCTCCTGTTCCAGCAGTGCCGCCACGCCGCCGGAAAAGGACAAAACCTCCGGCATGGGGTCGGTTTTGACCGTTTTGTCGGTGATCTGCCCGAGAAGCAGCGCCGTAGGCGGCGAGAGCCCCACGGCCTCCTCCAGCACCGCCACCAGCCGATCCAAAAGGGGCGAAAGGGTCTCCGGCGTCGCCCGCTCCCCCACCCTGGGTGCGGGAAAGCCCTTTAGCACCGGCGAGACATAGGTCACCGTGCCCTGGGGATCGAGCTTCACCAGTCTTCCGCCCACGTTGAGACAGCCCGTCTCCACGATCTTACCCTGGGGGTCGATTCGTGCCAGGTTGGTGGTGCCGCCGCCGATGTCCAGGTGGAGCACCCATTTCCCATGTTCCCTGGCATAGACGTCCGCCCCGGCGCCCCGGGCGGCCAGAACGCTCTCCAGGGCAGGCCCCGCCGTGGCCACCACGAAGGTACCGGCCAAGTGGGAGATGGCCGCGAGCACCGCCCGGGCGTTTTCCTTCCGCGCCGTTTCCCCGGTGATAATCACCGCGCCGGTCTGGATCTCTTCCGGGCAGATCCCGGCGCGGTCATACTCCCCGGTGATGAGATCCCCGATGGCCGCGGCATCCAGGGTATCGGCGTTCAAAAGGGGCGTGAAGTGAATGGGGCTTCGGTAGAGAATCTCCCGCTTGGAAATCTCCATGCGGGGCACCGTGAAGGCCGGGGCGGTATTTTCAAGGGTCAGACGGGAGTGGATGAGCTGGGTGGTGGAGGTGCCCAGGTCGATTCCCACCGACTGGAGCGTCTCGCTCACGGCGCCACCGCCTTCATCACCTGCTGAAGCTCCCGCGCCGTCACCGGCACGGGGTTGGTCTGGCAGCAGGGATCCGCCTGGGCGGCGCGGAGGATGTCTTCCCGCTTTTTCTGGTAGTCTGCCCGGTCAACGCCGGCCTCCCAGAGGGTGCCCGGCAAATCCAGGGCGCGGCGGAGGCGGACAATGGCACTGCTGAGCCCCCGGAGCGCCAGGTGGTCGCTGGCCGCCGTCACGCCGCAAGCCCTGGCCAGGCGGGCATAGGCCGCCTGCGCCTTGGGCGCGTTCACCGCCAGCACCGCCGGCAGGAGCATGGCACAGAGCCGCCCGTGGGGCAGGTGCAGCGCCCCGCCCAGGCTGTGGGCAAGGGCGTGGAGGATCCCCAGACCGGCGCTGTCAAAGGCCATGCCGGCCATGGTGGCCGCCTGGTGGAGAGAGAGGCGCACCGAAGTGTCGCCCCGGTAGGAGCGCTCGAGGGATTGGAAGGCCAAGCTGGCCGCGCCGTGAGCCAGGGCATTGGAAAAAGCCGTTGCGCCGGTGGCGGCCACGGCCTCCACGCAGTGCGCCAGGAGATCCATGCCCGTGTCGGCAATGAGCTTTGGCGGCAGCGCCTCCAAAAACATGGGATCGAGAATGGCCACGTCCGGCCGCAGGGCGGGATCCACCAGCGGGTGCTTGACGCCCTGGTGGGTGAGAATGGAGAAGGACGTGACCTCGGCGCCGGAGCCGGAGGTGGTGGGAATGGCCACAAAGGTCATGGGCATCTCCGAGGCCATGCGGATGGCCTTGGCGCAGTCCATGGGGCTTCCGCCGCCCAGGGCGATGAGCAGCTCCGGCTTGAGCCGCCGGCACACCGCCGCACCCCCAGCTGCCAGCGCCGCCGTGGGATCCGGGGTCACGCGGTCAAAGATCTCCACCCGGCAGCCGGGCAGCCGGGCTGCCACGGCCTTGGCCATGCCGTTTTCAGAGAAAAACCGGTCGGTCACCAGCAACGCCGCCTTGGCGGAATACCCTTTGAGCACGTTCAGGGCGTCCAAACCGACGTAAATATGAAGGGGGCAGTAAAATTCACCCATGTCCTCGCCGCCTTTCCAAGCATCTAAACGCTAGTATGGCGCGTATCGCCGGGAATATTTATGGAAAGGCGCTTTCCATGGCGGAAAAAGTGTGCTATGATAAGAACCATCAAACCACAGAGGATGATTGGAACATATGGATCTTTTGAAAGGTACCTGCCCCAAATGCGGTGAAGTGCTAGAAATTCCCGCCCACCTCAAGCAGTTTTCCTGCCTGTACTGCGGCGCTCGCCTCTCCCCTGCGGATCTCAAGCAAGAGATGGCGCCCACGGAGGCCAATGTGGACGGCGCGGCCGCCTATCAATATTATGTAGACCACGTGGTCAATGCCGTCACCGGCCACCGGGGCATCGAGGAAAAGCTCAACAAGTCCGACTTTGACCCCGCCTTCCAGCGCTACAGCGCCATGAACGCCGAGACCTTCCGCCGGTTGGACGAGGCCGTGGCCGCCGGAGCTGCCACCGTGGAGGAGGCTGCCGACTGCTTCCTCGATGGCCTGGAGGAGGCTTGGCGGAGAGAAACTAAGAAAAGCAGCGGAAAATTTGCCGTGGGGCAGGTAGATCGGGACAAGTTCATCATCGCCATCTACCTGGTGCCCATGGTGCGGCGGATGGGACTATCCTCCAGCGAGGACTTCTGCCTGGCCTTGCAGGCGTCGTGGTGCCGCCGCCACCCCAAGAGCCCCTTCCACCTGGGGGACTATGACACCATCATGAACGGCTTCCGCAAGAAATACTTTGGCCTGTGCTTTATCACCACCGCCGTGTGCCGCTACAGCGGCAAGGCCGACGACTGCGCCGAGCTCACCGCCTTCCGCTCCTTCCGCGACGGCTACCTCCGCGCCTGCCCCGACGGGGCGGCGCTCATCGACGAATACTACGACCTGGCACCCGGAATCGTCCTGCGGCTGGACATGGCCGAGGATCGGGATCGCCGGTATGAGATTTTGCGCCAGGATTATCTCCTCCCCTGCTACCAGGACATTCTGGCTGGGCGGCTGGAGCAGTGCAAGGAGCGCTACACCAATATGATGCATGAGCTCAAGGAGGCGTACTTGCAGTAATCGGCCTGGTGCTGGCGGCGGCATGAGGGCATGCCGCCCTACGGTGCGGTGGAAATGGCGGGCGGCCAATAGCCGCCCCTACGGACAACCTTTATGCATAAAAAATTCTTCGGCTCCGTGCCGAAGGATTTTTTATGCCAAGATATTCATCAAAAACTCGCTCAGGAGCACCGCGCCGCAGCACGAGAGCGCCACCGGGAAAAGTCCTGCGCCAAGCCACGAGAGCACCAAGCCCACCAGCAGCGCCAGAAAGCCGGAGATCCAGCTGCCTGTGGCCGAGAGGATGGCCGGGAAGGTCATCACCGCCAGGGTCACATAGGGCACATAGTGGAGAAAGGAACGGATCAGGCGGCTTCGGATGGGCTTTCGGATCAGCGTCAGCGGCAGTGCCCGGATGAGGAACGTCACCGCCGCCATGGTGAAGATATAGAGATAGGCATTAGGCAGCATATGCATCCTCCTTCACCGGGAACAAAATTGCCGCGGCCAGGGAGAGGGTCACCGTCAGAAGGATGATCCTGGCGCCCGCCGAGAGGGCGGCAAACAGGGGCAGCGTCTCCACCAGGTAGCTGGCGGCAAAGCTCACCGCCACCAGTCCCAGCACCACCGGATCCTTCCGCGCCGCCGGGACAAACACCGCCATAAACATGCCGTAAAGCCCCACGCCCAGGGCGCTGACCAACGCGGCGGGCAGGGCGTTTCCCAGCACCACGCCTAAAAATGTCCCCAGCGCCCAGCCGGGGATGGAAGTCGTCATGGCGCCGAAGGTATAATAGGGATCCAGCTTTCCCGGCACCGAGATGGACACGCCGAAGACCTCGTCGGTGATGTCAAACCCCAGCACCAGCCGCTGCCAGAGGGGCGTGTCCGTGGGAAGCTTCTGGCTCAGGGCGCAGGACATCAGAAGATACCGGGCATTGGACACGGCCTCCATGAGCGCCACCTCCAATAGCCCCGCCCGGGCGGCCAGGAGGGTGAAGCCCACGTACTGTCCCGCCGAGGCGTTGATGAGAAGGCTCGTCACCGTGGCCTGGATGGCCGTAAGTCCGGCGTTTCGCGCCGCAATGCCCATGGCCAGCGCCACGGCAAAGTACCCCAGGCCGATGGGGATGCCGTCCTTGAGCCCCTTATAGTACCACTGCTTATGTGTGAGCGGCATGCCGCGCCCTCCTTTATTGGCCGATGGGGTTTTCCAGGCGGCCAATGCCTTCAATCTCGCAGGTGACCACGTCCCCAGGCTTTAAAAACTTCGGCGGGTCGAAGCCCATGCCCACCCCCGCCGGGGTGCCTGTGGCCAGAATGGTACCGGCCAGGAGCGTCGTCCCCTGGCTGAAGATGGACAGCGCCTGGTCAATGGATGTGATGAAGTTGGCGGTATTGCTGCTCTGGCGGAGCTCCCCGTTTACATAACTTCGGATCAGTAGGGACACCGGCCAGGGAATGGCGTCGGCGGTGACGATGCACGGCCCCATGGGCGTGAACTTGTCCAGGCTCTTGCCCCGGTACCACTGGGTATGGCGGGTTTGGAGGTTGCGGGCGCTGACATCATTGAGGATGGTATAGCCGAAAATGGCGTCTTTCACCTGCTCCGCCGGACAGTCCTTGATGGTCTTGCCCAAAATCACCGCCAGCTCCACCTCGTAGTCCAGGCTGTCCACCAGGCCGGGATAGGAGGGAATGGTCTCACCGGGGGCAGCCGCCTCGCTGACCCGCTTGGAAAAGTAGATGGGTGCAGGACGTTCCCCGGCGAAGGCGTCGGAGAATTTGGCCGATTCGGCGGCATGATCCAAATAGTTGATACCCAGACACAAAACGTCCTGCTTGGGACGGGGAATGGGCGCCAACAGCCGGTAGCTGCCGGGCTCGATGGCCGCGTCCTCCCGGGGCGCGAGGGCGCGCAGGTCGGAAAGGGACATGTGGTCAATGAGCTCGTTCATGGTTCCATAGGGGACGCCCAGCGCCTTGAGATCATAGAGCGCGCCGTGGGGCAGAAAGGCCGCCGCAAGCATTTCCGCGCCGTCCTTCTCCAGGGTATAGAGATACATCCGCTCACCTCCGAATTTCATTGGGCATTATTTTAGCACATTCCATGGGTGATGTAAACATTGGACAGCGACAAGCTCCATAAGATTTCCGCAAGGCGCAGGTGCAGCACGGGCGGCCATAAAGGCCGCCCCTACAGGTGGAATCGGAGGCTGATGCACAGCCGGGAAATCAACCCCTACGGAGTGGGTGCGGAGATGGCTCTGTAGCAGTCCGGGCGGCGATCCCGGAAGAGCCCCCAGCTCAGGCGCTCGGTGAACAGCTCGTCCAGGTCATATTTAGCCGTGAGCACCGCCTCGCCCGTGCGCTCGGCCTGGGCAATCACCGCGCCGGTGGCGTCGGTCAAAAAGCTCGAACCGTAGAAGTTCAGACTGGAGGACTGGTGGCCGTTTTCCGAACAGGGCGTCACGGTCTCCAGGCCGAAGCGGTTGGCCGCGATCACCGGCACGACATTGGCCGCCGCGTGCCCCTGCATGGTGCGCTGCCAGTGGGGCATGCTGTCCACGTCCAGGATCGGCTCACTGCCGATGGCGGTGGGGTAAAAAAGCAGCTCTGCGCCGCCCAATGCGAGGCACCGCGCCGTCTCCGGGAACCACTGATCCCAGCAGATCCCCACGCCCACCTTGCCATAGGTGGTGTTCCAGACCCGGAAGCCCGTGTCGCCGGGGGTGAAGTAGAACTTCTCCTGGTAGTAGTGATCGTCGGGGATGTGGGTCTTGCGGTAGACGCCCAGCAGGACACCACAGTCCAGCACGGCCACGGAGTTATAGAGCACATTGCCGCTGCGCTCATAAAAGCTGATGGGCAAAACCAGGGATAGCTCCTTGGAGATGGGCAGGAAGTGCCGCACGGCGTCGTTTTCCAGGGTGGGCTTGGCATAGGCATAGTATTCATACCGCCGCTCCTGACAGAAGTAGGGGCGCTCAAAGAGCTCCGGGAGCAGCACGATCTGCGCCCCCTCCCCTGCCGCCCGGCGCACCAGGCGCTCGGCCGCTGCGAGATTTTCCGCAACCGTGGACGTGCAGGACATTTGGATGGCTGAGACTTTAACCGTTCGCATTTGTTGATACGCTCCTGACTTTTCACGTTTCAGGCCGCTTCGCGGCACGGGTCGATCAGAGATCGACCCCCAGCGTGTCGAAAAAGTCTTTTCGCCACGCTGTGCGGATTTTGAAACTTT
>NHCFR00700__coassemble_1474_pt1 | contig 17073 bp, 11 predicted proteins | sample NHCFR00700__metabat2_high_PE_007 | metagenome-assembled genome bin NHCFR00700 | reverse complement strand
CTCGCTACCTCCACCTTGGCAAGGTGGCGCTCTACCGGATGAGCTACACCCGCATCTCAAATGCGGGTTTTATTATAACAAAAATTCCCCGGATGTCAAGGGCTATTTTCACAAATTCCCAAAGAAAAAATCTCTCAGCCGCCCAAACAATTTTTGTGGAAATGCGGGACGAAAGGTGGTATCATGGGTACAATCAAATTCTCACAAGAAAGGATGATCCCCATGGCAGAGAGCTACGCCGGGAAGATTCGACGCAACACCATCATCAAGCAGCACATCGTGGACGTGGCCGCGGGCAGAAGCCCTGCGGATCTGGTTTTAAAGAACGCGCGCTATCTCAATGTCTTTTCCGATGAGATCCTCCAGGGCGACATCGCCGTGGCCGACGGGCTCATCGTGGGCATGGGAAGCTACCAGGGCCACGTGGAATACGACATGTCCGGCCGGATCGTCCTGCCGGGCTTTGTGGACAGCCACATCCACTTGGAGAGCGCCCTGGTCTCTCCGGCGGAGCTGTGCCGGGCGCTCTTGCCCCACGGCACCACCACCGTGGTCACCGATCCCCATGAGATTGCCAACGTCATGGGCATCGACGGCATCGACTTTATGCTCCAGGCCACGGAAAACCTGCCCATGGACGTGTGGTTCATGCTGCCAAGCTGTGTACCGGCAACGCCGCTGGATGAATCCGGCGCGGTGCTCGATTACCGCGCCATCGACCCCTTCTACGAGCACCCAAGAGTGCGGGGTCTTGCGGAGATGATGAACTACGTGGGCACCGTGGCCGGCGACAGCCAGGTGCTGGAGAAAATCACCGCCGCCCAGGCGCACCACAAGAAGATCGACGGCCACGCGCCGGGGCTTGCCGGCAAAGACCTCAACGCCTACGTGGCCGCGGGCGTCTACTCCGACCACGAGTGCTACGACCTGGAGGACGCCCTCAATAAGCTCCGCCTGGGGCAGTACATCATGATCCGCGAGGGCACCGCCGCCCGGAACTTGGACGCCCTCCTGCCCCTGCTCACACCCAAGTACGCTGACCGCTGCATGTTCTGCTCCGACGACAAGCACCCCAGCGACCTTTTGGAGAAGGGACACATTGACTACAACTGCCGCCGGGCGATCCAGCAGGGCGCCGACCCCATTCTCGTGGTGAAGGCCGCCACCCACAATGCAGCCCGCTACTATCAGCTCAACAACCGCGGCGCCATCGCCCCGGGATATCTGGCGGACTTCGCCATCATCGACGACTTTGATTCCTTCACCGTGCAGATGGTCTTCAAGCGCGGCAAGCTCTGGTACGACGGGCAGGTCAAGGAATTCCCCGCGCCGGAGATCGAGAAGACCCTCTTGGATCGCGCCCAAGACACCTTCCACCTGCCCCGTCTCAAGCTGGAGGACTTCCGGGATCCCCGTCCCCGGGCGGTCATCGGCTTGGTGGACGGCGAAATCGTCACCACCGACTGCGGCTACGCCACCAAGGTGGACTTGGAGCAGGACATTTTGAAGATCGCCGTGGTGGAGCGGCACAAGTCCACGGGACACATGGGCGTGGGATACCTGAAGGGCTATGGCTTAAAGCGCGGCGCGGTGGCCACGTCCATCTCCCACGACAGCCACAATATTATTGTTGTAGGTACCAACTCCAAGGACATGGCCTTTGCCTGCAACCGCGTGGTGGAAAACCACGGCGGCATCGTGGTGGCTGAGGATGAAACAGTCACCGCGGAGCTTCCATTGGAGCTTGCGGGCATCATGACCGACCAGCCGTTGGAGCAGGTGAACGAGGAGCTGGAGGAGGCCAAGGCCGCGGCCTTCGCCCAGGGCGTGAACCGGGGCATCGACCCGTTTATGACCTTGAGCTTCATGGCGCTGCCGGTGATCCCGACCCTGCGCCTCACCACCCGCGGCGTCATCGACGTGGTGACCCAGCGGTACGTGTAGGGGCGGATTATATATCCGCCCGTGCACCCGCGATTTCGTCAGTGCCTACCCGGGCGCATATACAATGCGCCCCTACACCAAGGCCGGTGGTGCACCGCACCCGTAGGGGCGGCTCTCCGAGCCGCCCGCGGGTCGATCGGAGATCGACCCCTACAAGTGCCGATTGTGGGTCGAGCGAAACATGTTGCACAGTCTGTTGGGCGAACTTTGTCGGAATCTCTCTGTTTTTCCTGGGAAAAATCCTATACAAAACTGGGTTTCTTTGCTATACTAGAGGTGTAAGGGTTCTACACCTCTATTTTTTTTCGGAAGGATGTGCTGGCCGTGGCTGGACTGTCTGCTGTAATCTTCTTGCCGGACGACACCGGGAAAACCGGGCTTGCCCGGCCGCTGCTTCTTCAAAATCTCATGGGCGCGCCGCTCCTCTCGTGGCTGGTGGATTCTCTGGCTGCGGGTGGTGTGGAGCGATTCTTTTTGGTCTGCCGCCCGGCCTGTGAGGCCGCCGCCCGGGACTGCTTCCCGGAGGGAAAGGAACTGGTGGTGGCCGAGGAGGGAAAGGCCGCCGCGCTCTTCTCCGACTTCCTCGCCGCCGCCGGGGACGATCAGACCGACGTCATCGTGGTCACAGGCCCCTGCGTGCTCCTTCCTTACGACGCCGAGATCCTCGCCTTGCCCGGCGCGCCGGAGGCCAGCAATCTCCTGTGCGTCAAGAAGACCGTCCTCCAGCAGGCGCTGGCGGACAAGGCAGACCTCCTTCCCGTGCTGGAGGCCGAGGCCGCGCCCTACACCGACCGCGACGGCGCATTCACCATTGAATCCCTGGCGCAGCTCACCGATTTCCAGCCCCTCTTAAACCGCGCCCACCTCTACCGCCTGGCCGAGACCGGTGTGGAGATCTGGGACTTTGGAAACACTTACATCGACCCCACCTGCTCCGTCGCCCCCGGCGTCACCATCCTCCCCGGCACCATCCTCCGGGGCAAGACCACCGTGGCCGCCGGGTGTGTCCTGGGTCCCAACACCTATGTGGAGGATTCGACCTTCGGCGCGGGGACCATCGTCAATAGCTCCCAGGTCTTCCGCGCGGAGCTGGGCGAGGGCTGCCACGTGGGTCCCTTTGCCTACGTCCGCGCCGGTACCAAGGCCGGAAACCATGTGAAAATCGGCGACTTTGTGGAGGTGCGAAGCGTCACCCTGGGCGACAATGCCAAGGTCGCCCACCTCTCCTACGTTGGCGACAGCGAAGTGGGCAGCGGCGCGCAGCTTGGCTGCGGCGCCATCACCGTCAACTACGACCGAGAGAAAAAGTACCGCACCGTCATCGGCGAAAACGCCTTCATCGGCAGCAACGTCAACCTGGTGGCGCCCATCACCGTGGGCAAGGAGGCCTACGTGGCCGCCGGTTCCACCATCACCGAGGACGTGCCGCCCCTGTCCCTGGCCATCGCCCGGGCGCGCCAGAGCCACAAGCGCGAGTGGGCGGGCAAATTCAAGCTGAAAAAACCGTAATCTTTGGGGCATCGCCCCTTATTTTGACTACCGGATGAAAGAAAGGAAACTAGCACCATGATCTCTCACGGAAAAGACGTCAAGGTTCTCTGTGCCAATGCCAACCGCCCCTTCGCCCAGGGCGTGTGCAATGCGCTGGGCATGCCCATGGGCAACTGCACCGTCACCACCTTTGCCGACGGCGAAGTCTCCGTCTCCATCAATGAGACCGTCCGCGGCTCGGATGTGTTCATTGTCCAGTCTACCTGCAAGCCCGTCAACGACAACCTCATGGAGCTGCTGGTGATGATCGACGCGTGCAAGCGCGCCTCCGCCGGCCGTATTACCGCCGTCATCCCCTATTTCGGCTATGCCCGCCAGGATCGCAAGGCCAAGGGACGCGATCCCATCTCCGCCAAGCTGGTGGCCAACATGATCGAGGCCGCCGGTGCCGACCGCGTGCTCACCATGGATCTCCACGCCGCCCAGATCCAGGGCTTCTTCGACATCCCTGTGGACAACATGCTGGGCAACAAGGTCTTCGTGAAGTACTACCTCAACAAGTTCCCCGACCATGAGGACATGGTGGTCGTCTCCCCCGACGTGGGCTCCGTCGCCCGCAGCCGCACCTTCGCCAACAAGATGTGCATGAACCTGGCCATTGTGGACAAGCGCCGGGAGAAGGCCAATTTGTGCGAGGTCATGAACGTCATTGGCGACGTGGCCGGCAAGCGCTGCATCCTCTTTGACGACATGGTGGACACCGCCGGCTCCCTCTGCAACGCCGCCCAGGCCATCCACGACAAGGGCGCCACCGAGGTCTATGCCTGCGCCACCCACGGCGTCCTCTCCGGCCCCGCCATCGAGCGCATCCAGAACAGCGTCATCGACGAGCTGGTGCTCCTCAACACCATCCCCGCCCCCGAGGCTGCCCGGGGCACCAAGATCAAGTATCTCGACGTGGCGCCCATGTTCGCCGAGGCCATCCAGCGTACCTACGAGGAGATCTCCCTCTCCCCCATGTTCTGATGGGTCTTTTTCAAAAGCGCGACATGGTCATGGTGGTGGGACTGGGAAACCCCGGCAAGGAGTACGAGGGCACCCGGCACAATGTGGGCTTTCGCACCATCTCCCTCCTGGCCGAAAAGCTCGGCGTGAAGATCGACCGGCTCAGGTTCCAGGCGCTCACCCGGGAAGTGACCTACCACGACAGGAAGCTCCTTCTGGTGGAGCCGCAGACGTATATGAACTTATCCGGCGCGGCGGTGGGGGCGCTGGCCTCCTACTATAAGATCCCGCCGGAGAAGATCCTGGTGATCTTCGACGATATCTCCCTGCCGGTAGGGCGGATCCGCCTCCGGGCGGAGGGCTCCGCCGGGGGGCACAACGGCGTCAAGTCCATCATCAAGAGCCTGGGGACGGAGGCCTTTCCCCGGATCAAGATTGGGGTGGGCGCCAAGCCCCACCCGGACTACGATCTGGCCGACTGGGTTTTGAGCAAGTTCTCCGCCCAGGAGGAAAAGGAGCTACAGCCCGCCATCACCCACGGCGCCGAGGCGGCGCTCAAGTTCCTGGATGAGGGCTATCAAAAGGCCGCCAGCGCATATAACGGGAAATAAAGACATAGGATCCAACACGGACGGAGCAGCCGCTCCGCCCGCGTTGTTGCGTGGAGCGGGAAAAGCCTCCCCTTGGTGCCCAAGGGGAGGTGGCGCGCTTGCGCGCCGGAGGGGATCAGAACTTCCGAAACCGCCAGCTTACAACCCCTCAGTCAGCCTTCGGCTGACAGCTCCCCTTCACAGGGGAGCCTTTGCGGGCGGCCATGAAGGCCGCCCCTACACCCACGCTCCTGGTTTTACCGTAGGGGCGGGGTTTATCCCCGCCCGCATTGCCGCACCCCCGATTCTGGGTGTAGGGGCGCATTGTATATGCGCCCGGGTAGGCACTTGCAAATTTGCACTGCCACGGGCGGATATATAATCCGCCCCTACAGGGTGCGGTGCAACATGATCCCAATATAAAGGAGTCTTCCATGGAACTACTGTTATCCGCCCTTGCGGGGCTGCCGGAGTTTTCCGCCCTGGCCTCTTTGCTCACCGCCGGGGAGACTGCCGCTCTCTCCGGCGTGGGGCAGCTGCCCCGGAGCCACTTTTTGGCCGGGCTCACCCGCGCCGTCTCCCGCCCCGCCCTCATTCTCTGCCCAGATGACCAGAGCGCCCAGAAATGCCAGATCGAGCTGGCCGCCTTCCTGGGCGCCGCGCCGGCGCTCCTCCCCAGCCGGGAATTTACCTTCTGCGAGGCGGCGGTGGTGTCCCGGGGCTGGGAGCAGCGGCGGCTCCACCTCCTGTGGAAGCTGGGCAAGGGGCAGATCCCCATTCTGGTTTCCTCCCTGGAAGCGCTGTCCCTTCGCACCATGCCCCCGGCGGTGCTCTTCTCCGCCGCCGTCACCCTGCGCCCCGGCGCCTCCTTCGACTTAGAGGACTTGTCCCGGCGGCTCACCGCCGCGGGCTACGCCCGCACCTCTTTGGTCGAGGGCGTGGGGCAGTTCTCCATCCGGGGCGGCATTGTCGACGTCTTTTCCCCGGCCTACGATTCTCCCCTCCGCGCCGAGTTCTGGGGCGACGAGATTGACCTGCTCACCTTCTTTGATCCCCTCTCCCAGCGGCGCACCACGGAGCTGCCCGAGGCCGTCCTTCTGCCCGTGGCCGAGACCCTGCCCCACCTCCACCCCGAGGGCACGGCGGGGCTCATCGGGCAGATTCAAAAGCTCCTCGAGAAGCAGCGCCGCCGCAAGACGCCCCACCAGCTCCTGATTTCTACCCTGGAATCCGACTTGGAGAAGCTTCAAAACGGCGTGCCCTTCCCGGCGGCGGATCGCTACCTCTCCCTCATCTACCCCGACTTCGCCACTGCCGCAAGTTACCTTCCCGCCGAGACCATGCTCCTCTTCTGCGACCATGGCTCCATCGCCCGCGCCGACAAGACCCGCCAGGAGCACTTTGGGATGGAGCTGGACACCTGCCTTCAGGCAGGCGACCTGGCCGGGGAGCTGTGCGACTTTACCGCCGACTTAGACCGCCTCCTGGGCGGTCTCACCGGCCACCCGGCGGCGTACCTCGATAGCTTCCTGGCCTCGGCCTACCCTGAGGCCTTGCCGCCCAAGAAGCTCTTGTCCATCACCTGTAAGCAGCTTCCCAGCTATGGCGGAAGCCTGGACACCGCCGTTTCCGACCTTGCCCACTACCAGAAAAACGGCTACCGCACCTTGGTGCTCACCGGCGGCCGCCACCGGGGCGAGATTCTCAAGAATATCCTCACCGAGCGGGGCATCCCCGCCGCCTTGACCATTCCGGCAACTGTCTTGCCCGATCCGGGCAAGGTGCTTCTCACCGACGGGAGCCTCCCGGCGGGGCTGGAGTACCCCACCTTAAAGCTGGCCGTCCTCACCGAGGGGCAGATTGCCGCCGCCCCGGCGCGAAAGAAGCCCCAGCGGAAGAAGGCCACCAACCGCCAGAAGCTAAACTCCTTCACCGACCTAAACCCCGGAGATCTGGTGGTGCACGAGACCCACGGCATCGGAAGGTTCGTGGCCATGGAGCAGATGAAGGTGGGCGGCGTGGTCAAGGACTACGTGAAAATCGCCTACCAGGGCACGGACGTCCTCTTCGTCCCGGCCACCCAGCTGGACATGGTGAGCAAGTATATCGGCGGCGGCGAGGATGCGCCCGTGCGCCTCAACAAGCTCGGCGGCGACGCCTGGCAGAAGACCAAGGCCAAGGCCAAGGCCGCGGCCAAGGACTTGGCCGCCGGGCTCATCCAGCTCTACGCCGCCCGGAAGCGCCGCCCCGGCTATGCCTTTGCCGCCGACACCCCGTGGCAGCGGGAGTTTGAAGAGGGCTTTCCCTACGCCGAGACCGAGGATCAGCTTCGCTGCGTGGCCGAGATCAAGAAGGACATGGAGAGCCCCACCCCCATGGATCGCCTCCTCTGCGGCGACGTGGGCTTCGGCAAGACCGAGGTCGCCCTCCGGGCGGCCATGAAGGCCATGCTGGACGGCAAGCAGGTGGCCGTTTTGGTGCCCACCACGGTTCTGGCGCAGCAGCACTATGTGACGGCCATGAAGCGCTTCTCCGGCTTTCCGGTGAATGTGGACGTCCTCAGCCGCTTTCGCACCGCCGCCCAGCAGAAAAAGACCCTCCACGACTTAGCGGCGGGCAGCGTGGATCTCATCATCGGCACCCACAAGCTCCTTCAGAAGTCGGTTACCTTTCAGGACTTGGGGCTTTTGATCGTGGACGAGGAGCAGCGCTTCGGCGTGAGCCACAAGGAGCGGCTCAAGGAGATCTCCCGGGGGGTGGACGTCCTCACCCTCTCGGCAACGCCCATTCCCCGGACGCTCAACATGGCGCTCTCGGGCATTCGCGATATGTCCACCATCGAGGAGCCGCCCCTGGACCGCTATCCGGTGCAGACCTTCGTTTTAGAGCACGACGACCGGATTTTAAACGAGGCCATGGGGCGGGAGCTTGCCCGGGGCGGTCAGGTCTACTACCTCCACAACCGGGTGGAGAGCATCGACCAGGCGGCGGCGCGGATCAAGAGCCGCTTCCCTGACGCCGAGGTGGCCGTGGCCCACGGCAAGATGGACGAGGAGCAGCTGGGAGACGTGATGCAGCGCATGGACGACGGGGAGATTCAGATTTTAGTCTGTACCACCATCATCGAGACCGGCATCGACATCCCCAATGTGAACACCCTCATCATCGAGGACGCCGACAAGCTGGGGCTGGCGCAGCTCCATCAGATCAGAGGCCGGGTGGGGCGCTCCAGCCGCCACGCCTATGCGTATTTAACCTTCCGCAAGGGAAAAGTCCTCTCGGAGGTGGCCGAGAAGCGATTGACGGCCATAAGGGAGTTTGCCGAGTTCGGCTCGGGCTTCAAGATCGCCATGCGGGATCTGGAGATTCGCGGCGCCGGAGATCTCCTGGGCGCGGAGCAGTCGGGGCACATGCTCTCGGTGGGCTACGACATGTATTTAAAGCTCCTGGAGGAGGCCGTGCTGGAAGAGCGCGGCGAGGCAAGACCCCAGGCGCCGGAGTGCACGGCGGATCTGGCGGTGTCGGCCAACATCGACAAGGCTTACGTCCCCGCCGGGGAGCAGCGGATGGATCTCTACCGCCGCATGGCGGCCATCCGCACCGAGGAAGACAGCGAGGATCTCATCGACGAGATTGTCGATCGCTACGGCGACCCGCCCAAGGCGGTGATGAACCTGGTGGCCATTGCCCTCCTGCGCGCCGGCGCCTCGGCGGCGGGCATTTCCAAGATCGAGCAGAAGGGCGATCAATTGCAGATCACCATGGAGCAGCTCAACTTCCCGGCGGTCTCGGCGGTGTGCGCCGAGGCAAGCTACAAGCGCCGGATTTTCTTCTCCGCCGGGGAAAAGCCCATGCTGACCTTGCGCCTTCAAAAGGACGAGGATCCCCTCCGGGCGGCGAAGACGTTGGTCAAGTGCTATGCCCAGGCCGCCGCGGTGTAGGGGTGGCGCCGGACGCGCAATGCGCGCCCCTACGGGGTGCAGCCGAAATTTCCACCGCACCCAATGGCTCCCCTTGAGGGGAGGCTTTGGGTCGATCGGAGATCGACCCCTACGCACCGCACCCGTAGGGGCGGATTATATATCCGCCCGTGCCTGCAATTTCGCAGGTGCCTGCCCGGGCGCATATTCAATGCGCCCCTACACCAAGGTCGAAGGCGCACAGGCAAAAAACCGCCGCAGCTGATGCTGCGGCGGTTTGCCATACATATTTACTTCACATACCACCGGTCGGCCACCTGGACGCAGGAGGCGTTCTGGCCGCTCACAAAGGTGTCGCCCCGCTGGATGCTCTGGGCGTCCACCGTGCTCCCGCTCACCTGGATGGTCAGGGGATTGGACGTAGCTACGGTGCAGGTCTGGTAGGTCACCGCCAGAACCTGCTCAAATTTCTGGTCGCCGTCTTTGTCGAGCACCGTGATGACGGAGCTGCTCGGCAGCGTCTTGAGATCCGCCGCCTCGGCAGGGACGTAGTTCACATACACCGCCGCGTCCTTGGCGAGACTGTAGTCGGTGAGATTCAGGAGATTCTCCAGCTCCTGGTAGCTTCCGAAGGGGTAGCTCACGGCGGAGGAGGACACGCAGGGCGTCCCCACCACCTGGCCGTCCTTCACGTACACGTCCACGCACTGCCCCACCAAATTGAGGTCGGTGGACACCTGGAAGGCCGTGTGTCCCTCCAGCTTGGTGACGCCCTCGTCCAGCCGTCCGCCGGGGACGGTGAGGTCGGCGCACTCGTTGCCGGTGACGACGCCGGTGTAGCGCGTCAGGCCGAACCGCGCCTCCAAAAAGGAGATGGGGTTTCGCAGGGCGTCCATGACGTATTCCACATTGCCATCCTCGTCATAGCCCTCGATGGCCAGACCCTGCATGGCATTGTAGATGAGCAGGCACGCGTCGTCCCGGTTCACCGGGAGGCTGGGATCCTTGGTAAAGCGGGTGTAGATGCCCTGGGCGGCGGCGTCGTCGTCCACGGCGTCGTCCCAGTTTTCGCCCACGTAGCGGCTGGCGTCGCCGCCCACGGTGATGAGCAGCATTTTCGCCAGCTCCCGGGCGGTCACCGGATCACCGGGGCGGAAGGTGCCGTCGCCATTGCCGGCGAGGATGCCCTCCTGGGCGCAGAAGCGGATGGCCGCCTCCGCCCAGTGGCCGGCAATGTCGGGAAAGGGCGCGGGGGTCTCCTCCTCCGCGGCGGCAATGGTGTCGGTATAGAGCAGGGAGATGAGCTTGGCCGTCTCGGCGCGGGAGATGGTGGCTTTGGGGCGGAAGGTATTGTCGGCGTACCCGGAGATCATCCCCAGATCCACCAGAAACATCACTTGACTGCGGTTTTGAATGTCGTCCAGATCCCGAAAGCTGCGCTCCTTGGCAGCGGCGGCAGGAATCAGCGCGAACAAAAGGCAGCCCACAAGCAGCAGCGCTGCAAGGATTCGTCGCATGGGCAAGGCTCCCTTCTGAGGAAAATTGGTACTGTCATCGTACCACAGTGGCAAAAAATCTGCAACGCCGCCGGGCGGATTGTAACAGAATTGTAAAGAAAAGCCTCCCCTTGCGAGGAGGCCTTGTGCAGCCAGCTTTCTGGTTTCTCGTAGGGGCGGGGTTTATCCCCGCCCGACGGGCGGCCATCAAGGCCGCCCCTACGCTCAGCGCACGATGAAGTTCACGGCGGTGTCGCCCTGGAGGTCGGTGCCGAACTCGTAGTCCTTGCCGGGCAGGATGGCGTTGAGCAGAATGCCCACGATGGCGCCCACGGCGAGGCCGGAGAGCTGGATGGTCACGGAGCCCGCGGGGATCACCACGGCGCCGGCGCCGGAGTAGGTGATGCCGATGGACAAGACCATGATGATGGCCGCGATGAGCACGTTGCGGCTGGCGGTGAAGTCCACCTTGTTCTCCACCACGTTGCGAACGCCCACGGCGGAGATCATGCCGTAGAGGATCATGCTCACGCCGCCGATGGTGGCGGCGGGCATGGCGGCCACCAGCGCCTCAAACTTGGGGCTGAAGGAGAAGAGGATGGCCAGCACGGCCGCGATGCGGATGACTCTGGGGTCGTAGACCTTGGAGAGCGCCAGAACGCCGGTGTTCTCGCCGTAGGTGGTGTTGGCCGGGGCACCGAAGAGGGACGCCAGGGTGGTGGCCAGGCCGTCGCCCAGGAGGGTGCGGTGGAGGCCGGGATCGGCCAGGTAGTTGCGGTTACAGGTGGAGGAGATGGCGCACATATCGCCGATGTGCTCGACCATGGTGGCGAGCGCCAGGGGCATGATGGTGATGGCGGCGGTAATCAGCATGGAGGTGTCCAGGTTGTCCCGGGCAAAGAGGCCGAAGACCGTGTTGCTCCACTGGAAGGGAAGACCCAGCCAAGCGGCTTCCTTCACGGCGGTGAAGTCCACATTGCCCGTGACGGCGGCCACCAGGTACGAGGCCACCACGCCCAGGAGGATGGGGATGATCTTAATCATGCCCTTGCCGAAGATGTTGGTCACCACGACCACCAGGATGGCAACCAGGGCGATCCACCAGTTGCTCTGGCAGTTGTCGATGGCCGAGGAGCTCAGGGTGAGGCCGATGCAGATGATGACGGGGCCGGTGACAATGGGCGGGAAGAAGCGCATGACCTTCTTGATGCCGAAGACCTTGAAGAGCGCCGACAAGACCACGTAGAGAAGACCCGCCAGCGCCACGCCGAAGCAAGCATAGGGCAAAAGCTCCAGGTTGGGGACGGTGGCCTCTCCGGCGGCGTCGGGGAGCATGGGGGCAACGGCCGCGTAGCCGCCGATGAAGGCGAAGGACGAGCCTAAGAACGCGGGCACCTTACCCTTGGCCAAAAGGTGGAAGAGCAGCGTGCCGAGGCCGGCGAAGAGCAGCGTGGCCGAGACGCTCAGGCCGGTGAGGGCGGGCACCAGCACCGTGGCACCGAACATGGCGAACATGTGCTGGAAGCCGAGAATGAGCATCTTGGGGACGCCCAGCTCCCGGGCGTCGTAGATGCCGGATTCGGGGATGGATTGCTTGGACATGGGATAACTCCTTTCTCTCTCAGCGTGTCGAAAAAGTTTTTTCGCCACGCTGTGCGGATTTTGAAACGTTCAAAAACGTTTCAAAATCCTGCTTGATTGAACGCGCGGTGGGCTTTTGCCCCCCGCACACACCCCCCGCTGCTCTGTCGCGTCAGTCTTCTGCGGGGCGGTTCAACAGCCTGCTCTCTGAACGCCAAAAAAAGAGCTGAATCCAGGGATTCAGCTCAGAGGGCACTTCCGGCGCGGGGAAGAAAAAGGGCGAAGGGCATGGTGAATTTCATCATGTCTCTCGCCTCCTTCTCTGTGTTCCCGGCTATTATAATGCGCGAAAAAGGAGAAATCAACCGCTTTTTTTGAAAACACGTTTGGAGCGGGCGGCGCCGGGGCAGAATTTCCAAAAAGGAAAGGAGCAAATGCCATGAATGTAAAAGACTGCATGAATCACCATGTGATCGCGGTGGAGCCGGAGGAGTCGGTGGCGGTGGCGTCGCGGCTGATGGCGCGGCACAACGTAGGCGCATTGCCGGTGCGGGCGCGGGATGGGAGCCTCTGCGGCATTGTCACCGACCGGGACGTGGTGCTCCGGTGCGTGGCGCTGGAGCGCTCGCCCCAGGAGACCACCGTGGCCAGGGTGATGACCGACCGGGTGGCGTCGGTGCCGCCCACGGCGAGCCTAAGCCAGGCGGCGGCCATTTTAAGCCGGGAGCAGGTGCGAAGGCTGCCGGTGGTGGAGGGCAGAAGAATCGTGGGCATGGTGTCCCTGGGAGACCTGAGCCACCGGGAGGAGACGGCCATGGAGGCTGCCGAAGCCCTCAGCGAAATCACCGCCAACGTCAAGCAATTGTAAAAAAAGCCTCCCCTTGCGGGGAGGCTTGGTGCGGTGCACCACCGGCCTTGGTGTAGGGGCGCATTGTATATGCGCCCGGGGAGGCACCGATGGAATCGCAACTGCCACGGGCGGATATATAATCCGCCCCTACGGGTGTGGTGGAACATTACGGTGCACCCCGTAGGGGCGCGCATTGCGCGTCCGTCCCAGCCCCGCGGGCGGCAGATTGCCGCCCCTACTTTTTTACCGCTGATCCTCGAAGATGGCCTTCATGCCGCGGTAGGTCATATAGCAGTCCAGCTTGGCCACGGTCTCATAGGGCGCGTGCATGGAGAGCACCGGCACGCCGGCGTCCAGGGTGTCGATGTTGCGCTGCGCCATGAACTTGGCCACCGTGCCGCCGCCGCCGGCGTCGGTCTTGCCCAGCTCCGCCATCTGCCAGATGACGCCTTCTTTGTTAAAGAGGTTGCGGACATAGCCCACCACCTCCGCCGAGGCGTCGGACGCGCCGCCCTTGCCGCCGGAGCCGGTGTACTTGCAAAGTCCCACGCCGTAGTTCACAAAGGCGCTGTTGCGCTTTTCATAGACCTCGGCAAAGTTGGGATCGTAGGCCGCCGTCACGTCCGCCGAGAGGCAGAAGGACTTACTATAGCAGGTGCGAAGGTCGGTGCCCTGCGTCTTGCACATGGATTCCATAAAATAGTCGAAGGCCTCGCTCATCATGCCGCTCACGCCCTCGGAGCCGATCTCCTCCTTGTCGGCGAAGATGCACACGGCGGTCTTCTCGGGAATCTCCAGATCAAAGAGGGCGTGGAGCTCGGCGTAGGCGCAGACCCGGTCGTCGTGGCCGTAGGCGCCGATGAGGGTGCGGTCGAAGCCCAGCTCCCGCGCCTTGGCCGCGGGCACGGCCTCCAGCTCGGCGGAGATGAAGTCCTCCTCGGTGATGCCGTAGGTCTCGTTGAGATATTTGAGAATCGCCAGCTTCACGCGGTCAGAGCCGTCGTCGTCCTTTTCCGGCTTGGTGCCGATGAGAATGTTGAGGGTCTCCGAGGGAATGGCCTCATTGAGGGGCTTTTTGCCCTGCTCCCGTCCCAGGTGGGGCAGAAGATCGTTGATGACGAACTGGGGATCGGTGGGCTTGTCGCCGATGGTGACCTTTACGGTCTCGCCGTTGGCCTTGACCACCACGCCGTGGAGCTCCAGGGGCACGGTGACCCACTGATACTTGCGGATGCCGCCGTAGTGGTGGGTCTTGAAGTAGGCAAGCTCGGTGTCTTCATAGAGGGGATTGGGCTTTAAGTCCAGGCGCGGGGCGTCGGTGTGCGCCGCGCCGATGTGGGCGCCCTCGGAGAGGGGCTTCTTGCCGATGACGGCCAGCATGATCCCCTTGCCGCGGTTGTTGACATAGACCTTCTTGCCGGGGGCAAGATCCATGCCGGGCACGTAGGGGACGAAGCCCCGCGCCTCGGCCAGCTCCACGGCGTAGTCCACGCAGTCGCGCTCGGTCTTGCCGTGGTCGATGAAGTCCATGTAGGACTTGCAGTAGGCTTCCATTTCCTGGACTTCGGCCTCGGAGAGCCGATCCAGGCCATGCTTGGGTTTGTAGAGCAGTTTGTCGCGCAGTTCGCTCATGATAAATTCCTCCTATGGTAAATTGAAGATGGTTTCTTCGTAGGGGTCGATGCCCTCATCGACCCGCGGGCGGCTGATAGCCGCCCCTACGGGTGCGGTGCACCACCGACCTTGGTGTAGGGGCGCATTGTATATGCGCCCGGGTAGGCACTGACGAAATCGCGGGTGCACGGGCGGATATATAATCCGCCCCTACAGGTGCAGCAGCACGGTTCGGCAGTATTCTGCAAATTCCTGCTTGGTGGGAAAGTCGTTGACCAAAACCGTGTCACACTTAGCTTGGAACAGTTCGTCGCTGGGCTGGGCGGCGATGCGAAGGCGGGCATAGTCCTCGCTGATGCCCTCCCGCGCCATGAGGCGCTTCACGCGGGTCTCCACCGGCGCCGTCACCGCGAAGGTGCGGCTGCACCGCCGGGCGATTCCGCTTTCCAAGAGGCGGATGGCGTCGATGGCTGCGTTTTGCGCGGGGTGGGCGGCGAGAAGCGCCTCCACCGCCGCGTCCACAAAGGGGTCGGTGATGGCGCTCAGGGCTTTGAGCGCTGCCGGGTCGGCGAAGACGATCTGCCCCAGCGCCTTGCGCTGTAAGCTGCCCCCTACCACCGTGCCGGGGAAGGCCGCGCCGACGGCGGCCAGCATGGCCGCGTTTTCCCGCAAAAGATCATGGTAGAGGGCGTCACAGTCGATGGTCAAAAAGCCCTGCTCCTCGAGCACCTTTAAAAAGGTGGTCTTGCCGCAGCCGGTGCCGCCGGTGACGCCGAAAATCTCCCGCATGGCTACGCCTCCACCACGTGGAACCCCGCCGCTTTCTTGAGGCGGTTGCCCACGGCCAGCCCCAGCCCTTCACTGCCGGGGCACTGGGCGAAGATGGCGGGAACAGCCGTCTCGTCAAAGCGCCTCAGGGCGTCGAAGACCCGCCGCGCCTGCTCGGGTAAGTCCCCCATGGGGCCGAGGTCGTGGACTTCGTGGCCGGAAAACAGGGGCAAAAACTCCGAAAAGCAGATGATACCGTCCTCTTTCCCGCAGTTGGCCGCGATGTAGGCGGCGCTTTTTTCGGCGTCCCCGGTGACCACGGTCACCGGCGCCTTGGGGGCGTAGTGGCGGTACTTCATGCCGGGGGCGCGGGGGCGCTCGCCGTCGGTGAGCTTTTCCACCACGGCCTTGTCCACGGCCACCTCGCCCAATACCTCCTCCAGAGCCTCCAGGGGAAGCCCGCCGGGGCGAAGAAGCCGGGGCGGCGTGACGGTGAGATCGATGATGGTGCTCTCCACGCCCACGGAGCAGGCGCCGCCGTCTAAAATGCCGTCGATCTTGCCCCACATGTCCTCCACCATATGCTGGGCGGTGGTGGGGCTGGGACGGCCGGAGGTGTTGCCCGAGGGCGCGGCGATGGGCACCCCGGCGCGGCGGATGACCTCCAGGGTGAGGGGATGGTTGGGGCAGCGGACGCCCACGGTCTCCAAGCCGCCGGTGGTGCGCAAAGGCACAATCTCCCGCCGGGGGAGAATCATGGTGAGTGGTCCCGGCCAAAACCGGCGCGCCAGGGCGTAGGCCGCGGCGGGAATGTCCCGGCAGTAGCGCGGGAGCCACGAGAGATCCGGGACGTGGATGATGAGGGGATTGTCCTGGGGGCGCCCCTTGGCCTCGAAGATGTGGAGCACGGCGGTCTCGTTGAGGGCGTCGGCGCCCAGGCCGTAGACCGTCTCGGTGGGAATGCCCAGAAGTCCCCCGCGCCGGATGATGGCGGCGGCCTCGTCGAGATCGGCCTCAGAATGGGGCTTCGTGAAGAGTTTTGTATCCATGGGATGCTTCTTTCTTTCTGGTTGTTGACAGATAGGCCGCTGCGCGGTCGGGTCGATGAGGGCATCGACCCCTACGCAGCGAGTTGTGATTTGTTCGTAGGGGCGGATGCCCACATCCGCCCGTTCGCCTTTGGCTGTTTGCGCCCGGTTGGTTATTTTATATAATAGTCGTCTGATGCCCAACGTGCAGGATTCTCTTCCATATATGTCCGAATCCTGTCATAGTCGCTCTGATTGCGAATGATATGATCGTAATAGGAGCGTTGCCATGGTGAGAAACCGGCTTCTTTAGAAACCATAATTTTCCATGATCGGATGATTTGCGGTACAGAAATGGAAGGCTGCTGCAACAGGAGAATCAGATGCACATGATTTGGCATAATTACGTAATGATCCAACTGCGCAATTCTCAAAAGATACTTTTCGGCCAGCTGACCAAGATGGCTTAACTGCACTGACGCAGGGAGAAAGGTTGTACCCTCCAATATGCTTCCTAATAGCTTTTCCTTATCTTTTGTGCAAATTGTGATGAAATAAGCACCATTTTCAGCATAATTATATCCAGATAATCGATTTTGCTTGCGATTAGGAAGCATGGGCATCTCCTCCTCCCACATCCGCCCGACGGCCTTTAGGCCGCTGCGCGGTCGGGTCGATGAGGGCATCGACCCCTACGCAGCAAGTTGCGGGTTCGTTCGTAGGGGCGGATGCCCACATCCGCCCGACGGCCTTTAGGCCGCTGCGCGGTCGGGTCGATGAGGGCAT
>NHCFR00700__coassemble_1460_pt1 | contig 17225 bp, 14 predicted proteins | sample NHCFR00700__metabat2_high_PE_007 | metagenome-assembled genome bin NHCFR00700 | reverse complement strand
GTCTGCAAGCGGTATTTTTTATGGTTGAATGCAAAGCGGGAATCTCGCTTCAATCGCCTGTGCAGAAGGTATTGCAAGCGTGATGCCATAGATATACCCACAAAAGAAGGAGGAAGACTATGAGAAATGCAAATGTTCTCAAAGGCGCCAAACGGCTCACCGCAGTGCTGCTTGCACTGGTGATGATCCTGGGACTTGTTCCCCAGGCATTCGCCGCAGGACAGGCGCGCTCCACCGAGACGCAGACGTCCTCGCCGGAGGAGACAGTTTACGTCAATTCCTACGGCGGAAGTACCCGCGAGGTGGACTTCAGCGACCACTGGCGCTTCAATCTGGGCAACGGCAGCGCCGCAAAGGAATATAATGATTCCGCCTGGCGCGACGTGGATCTGCCCCACGATTACAGCATTGAGCAGGAGTATTCTGCCAGTAACGAGGCGGAAAGCGGCTACCTGCCCGGCGGCACAGGCTGGTACCGCAAAACCTTCACCCTGTCCCCGGAGTGGAAGGGGAAGTACATCACCATTGACTTTGGCGGCGTCTATATGAATGCCACGGTCTATCTCAATGGCGAAGAGCTGGGCTTCCATCCCTATGGCTATACGGCGTTCTCTTTCGAGTTGCCCCAGGACAAGCTCAATTTTGAGGGCGAAAACGTCATTGCTGTGGAAGTGGAACACCAGACGCCCTCCAGCCGCTGGTACTCCGGCAGCGGCATCTACCGCACGGTGCACCTCACTGTCACCGATCCGGTGCACGTGGCGAAGGATGGCGTCTATGTGACCACGCCCAAGCTGGTTGATACGAATGGCAGCGACGGCACCATGAGCATGAAAACCACAGTGGAAAACACCTCTGCCAAGCCAACATCTGTGACCGTCAAGCAGACTGTTTACAAGCAGGGCTCGGAGGTTTCCGCTGCCACAACTACTACCGAGACTGCAATTGAGATTGCCGCTGGAGCATCTGCCGACATTACGCAGACTGCCAAGATTGAGAATCCCGCCCTCTGGTCTCCTGATTCTCCCGTTCTCTATACGCTGAAGACGGAAGTTTTGGTGGGTGATTCTGTGGTAGACACCTGCGAAACCGAGTTCGGCTTCCGTTGGACAAATTTTAACAGCACCAATGGCTTTGAACTCAACGGCGAGCCCACCAAGCTCAAAGGCGTCTGTATGCACCACGACCAGGGGTCTCTGGGCTCTGAGGCCTGGTATCGCGCCATAGAGCGTCAGGTGGAGATCCTCAAGGAGATGGGCTGCAACGCCATCCGCGTTACCCACAACCCCGCTGCGCCGGAGCTCATTGAAATTGCCAACGAGAAGGGCATTATGCTCATTGACGAGGCCTTTGATACGTGGACTAACCCCAAAAACGGAAATACCCACGACTATTCCGAGTGGTTTGATGTTCCCATCGACAATGACAACGCCATTCTCGGCGGTGAAGCCGACATGACCTGGGCAGAATTTGATATCAAGGCCATGGTCAACCAGGATAAGAATTCGCCTGCCGTCATCATGTACAGCCTGGGCAACGAGATTCTGGAAGGCATCAGCGGCAATGCAAACAATTATCCGGTAATCGCCAGTGATTTGATTACTTGGATCCAGGAAATTGACGTCACCCGTCCGTCTACATTTGGCGATAACAAGCTTAAAAACGATAATAGTACTGCCAACCAGATTGCAAAGGTGATTGCAAACTATGGTGGCATTGTGGGCTACAACTATTCCACCATTAGCGATCTTGACAGCGGAACAGCTAATGACTGGCTGGTATACCACTCTGAGACAGCTTCTGCCGTCAATAGCCGCGGGATTTATGACCGCAAGGCAAGCAATGGAGATGGCGGGAAGGGTGACTATCTCCTCACTTCTTATGATAAGAGCGCCGTGGGCTGGGGCGCCGTTGCCAGCGATGCTTGGTGGCGCACCATCACCGACGACAACTCCACCGGCGAATTTGTCTGGACTGGCTTTGACTATATTGGCGAGCCCACTCCCTGGAACGGCACCGGCAGCGGCGCTGCTGGTACTTGGCCGAGCTCTCCCAAGTCCTCCTACTTCGGCATTATCGACACCAATGGCCTGCCCAAGGACAGCTATTATTTCTACCAGAGCCAGTGGAACGACCATGTGACCACGCTACACTTGCTTCCTACTTGGAATAGAAGCGACGTCGTCTTCGGATCCCACAATGATGTGGAAGTGGTGGTATACTCTGACGCACCCGTCATTAAGCTCTATCTCAATGGAGATGAGGTGGGCACAGCGACCTCTACATTGAATACTACAGATCAGGGTTATACTTACCGCACCTGGACATCTGGATCTGACTGTTTTGACCAGAAATCCGGCCACCAGAGCCTTTACGCCACCTTCTGGGTGCCCTACGAGGCAGGCAAGCTGGAGGTAAAGGCATTCCAGGTTGATGGAACACCCATCACCGAGACTGAAGGCCGCAGCTATGTGGAAACCACCACAGATGCCACCCAGCTCACCATGGAGGCTGACCGTACTTCCATCACCGCCGATGGCGATGACCTCAGCTATATCACCATCAGCGTGAAGGATCAGAAGGGCAATCTCATCAACACCGATGACGTGTCCATCCAGCTCTCCATCGAAGGAAACGGCAAGATCATCGGCGTGGACAATGGCCGCCAGCCGGATCACACCTCCTACCAGAGCCTGACCCGCAACACCGGCGCAGGCCAGCTGGTGGCGGTGGTGCAGTCCACCGACCAGGCCGGCTCCTTCAAAGTCACGGCCACAACGGCTGATGGCTTGAGCAGCAATGTAACCGTGCAGACAGTCGCAACGGATGGCGGCAGCGGCACTGAAAAACGTGTTGTCAGCTATCAGATTTCCCGGAATCACTATGTAAAGCTCGGCAGCACACCTGAGCTTCCTGCGGAGGTAACGGCGACCTACAGCGATGGCACCACAGCTCCGCTGGAAGTCAATTGGAACAACTACGATTCGAGCCTGATCCAGACGCCCGGCTCCTTCTTCATCACGGGTACGTTGGAAGGGACTTCGACCACCGTATCTGTGACAATCACCATGCTCGACACCGTGGCGGCGTTGCTCAACTACTCTGCCGCCGTGCAGGTGGACGGAGCTGTGACCTTGCCTTCGTCCCGCCCCGGCGTGCTGGCCGACGGAACCATCCTGGACGCTGAATTCCCCGTTACCTGGGATCAAATCCCCGCTGATTTCACGGAAACTCCAGGGACTAAGACCATTAAAGGCACCAGCACCGTCTTTGGCCAGGAACTGGATGTGACCGCAACCATCCGTGTGGCAGAAGGCAATGTCACCATTGGAGCTAATGTTGCACGCAATGCCGCGGAGCTTTCACAGAATATCCCGCAGGAGTATCAGAGCGACACTCTGGAAGCCATCCGGAACGGCTCCAATGCGCCGGATGCGAACAATGACGGTGGAGATAATCCTGCTCAATGGAGTAACTTTAAGTGGGCGAATGATCAAAATCAAACTACAAGTTCTTTGACTTTCCGCTATGATACAGCGCAGTATCTCGGTGAAGTAGTCATCCACTATAATACCGACTCCTATTCCGCTGCACTGCCAAGCAGCGTGAAAATGGAAGTCAGCGGTAATGGCGAACTGTGGACGGAGCTCAATATAACTGCCGGTGCGGCGACTAAACCTTATGACTCAGTCCACACCATCCCCTATACCTTTGCGCCGGTGGATGCTGTATTCTTCCGTGTGACCTTTACAAACAAAGTTGGCGATCCGCCTTCGAATGCAACCGCCTATTGTGTAGCCATCACCGAGCTGGAGCTCAAAGTGGCGCAGACCTCCTTCCCCATTTTCAGCACGGCTGACCTCACCGGGCTCACAGTCAACGGCAAGGAAGTGGATGCCAACTCCTTGGCCAATCACACCTACAGCACTGAAGCGCTGGTGCTTGCAAGCCTGACGGTCAGCACCAATGCCAATGTGGCCTATACGGTTCTGCCTGCTCATGAGAATGTGGTGCGGATTCTCACCGAATCCGAGGATCACTCCACCCGCGGCAATTACGTCATCAACCTGGCTTCGGAACCGGTAGAGGATCCAGAGGACGACAGCCGCGACTATGACTACACCAAGACCACTGCCACCGCACCCAGTTATCAGCCGGCAGATAGCGGAAATGAAGGCCCCATCAATTTTGCGATAGATAACAACCGCGCGACCTTCTGGCATACTGCGTGGGGTGAAGATTTGCGGGAGCACCCGGAGAAACGCTATATTCAGCTGACGCTGGAAGAAGCTACCTTACTGGATGCTCTGCGCTATCAGCCAAGACCCACAGTTGCCAATGGCATTGTGACGAAGTACCGCGTGGAAGTCAGTACTGACGGGCAAGAATGGACGACAGTCTCGCAAGGCGACTGGGCGCATGATACAACCTGGAAAATCGCTGTATTTAACGAACCGACGGAAGCAAAATATGTGCGCCTCTATGGCGAGGAGACCCGCGGCGGTGTTGGGGATCAGCTCAACAAGTTCATGTCCTGCGCAGAGCTGCGCGTCCGCGTGGCGAAAACCACAACCGATCTCTCTTCTGCCACTGTGACGGTGGAACCCGCTGTTTGGCACTATACTGGAGACGCCATTACCCCGGATCCGGTGGTAACGCTGAATGGAAATACCCTCCGCAAGGGCGTTGACTACACGGTGTCCTATTCCAACAACACAGAAGTCGGCACCGCTACAGTCAATGTAATCGGTATGATTGACTATTCCGGCACTGCATCTGGCACCTTTGAAATCAAAAAAGCCTGGACGGTTACCTTCATGGATGGTAGTACCCAATACGACCAAGCCGTGGTAGCGGACGGTCAAACTGTAGCTGTCCCCACTGCCCCCGCTAAGGAAGGCTATACCTTCACCGGCTGGTATACGGATGAAGCATGCACAACTGTCTATGACTTCAATACGCCTGTAGAGGATGACCTTACCCTCTATGCAGGCTGGCAGGAAAACGAGGAGCCCATCGCAAAGTGGACGGTCACCTTTATGAGCAATGGCACGACATACAAAACTGTTCCGGTTGAAGATGGCCAATCTGTTTCCAAGCCCAGCAATCCCACCCGCCCGGGCTACACCTTCACCGGCTGGTATCAGGACAATGCCTGCACGATTCCCTACCGCTTTGGCACGGCTGTGACCAGCAACCTCACCCTTTACGCCGGCTGGAAGCGGAATACCACCGAGCACAAGCCTGTTACACCGGTTGATCCCATTCAGCCCGTGGAACCTGAAGTGCCCACCTTCACCGATGTGAAGCCCACGGACTGGTATAGCGAAGCAGTGGCCTATACCGTAGAGGCCGGCCTGATGAACGGCACCGGCGGCGGTAAATTCTCACCCCAGGCCACCACCACCCGCGGCATGCTCATGACCGTCCTGGCGCGTATGGACGGCGTGGACACCACCGGCGGCGCCGACTGGTACACCAAGGGTATGGAATGGGCAAAGCGGGAAGGCGTTTCCGACGGCACCAACCCTGAGCTGCCCATCACCCGCGAGCAGCTGGCCGCCATGCTCTACCGCTATGCCGGAAGCCCCGCGGTGGGAAGCTACACGCTGAACTTCAGGGATGCCGACAAGGTTTCCGACTGGGCGCTGGACGCCATGCGCTGGGCAGTCAAGAACGGCGTCGTATCCGGCAAGGGCAACCAGACCCTGGATCCCACCGGCTATGCCACCCGCGCAGAAGTTGCGCAGATGCTCTATAATTTCAGCAAAGTGATCTAACATATAAAACCCGGTCTGCTTCGGCAGACCGGGGGCAAAGAAAATCCGCGGAGCATTGCTTCGCGGACTTTCTTTGCCTATACCATTTTTTCCTGTTTCACCTTGTGGTCAATCACATGACGGGAGGCCAGCTCCTTGTGGATATCTTCCAGTGAAATTCCCATTTGAACCATCAGCACCATCACATGGTAGGCGAGGTCTGCAATCTCATAAATGGTTTCGCGCTTGTCGCCGCCTTTGCCCGCCACAATCACTTCCGTGGTCTCTTCGCCAACCTTCTTGAGGATCTTATCGATGCCCTTCTCAAAGAGGTACGTGGTGTAGGAGCCTTCCTTTTTTTCGGTCTTGCGCCCCTCCAGGAGCTTCATCAGCCCTTCCAGGGTGAAGGGCTCGGGGAGGTCACTGCGGAAAACCGGGTTGGAGAAGCAGGAATCGGTGCCCAGGTGGCAGGCGGGGCCATCCTTGATGACCTCCACCGTGAGTGCATCGCGGTCACAATCAGCGGTGATGGAGACGATGTGCTGCACATTGCCGCTGGTCTCGCCCTTGCGCCAGAGTTCCTGGCGGGAGCGGCTAAAGAAGCAGGTGCGGCCTTCCTTCATGGAGATTTCCAGGCTCTCCCGGTTCATATAAGCCAGGGTGAGCACTTTTTTCGATTCCGCGTCCACCACAATGGCGGGAATGAGACCCTTTTCGTCAAATTTGAGCGTATCCAAATCAATCATCGTTATAACCTCACATTGATGTTGTTTTTCCTGAGAAGCTCCTTGAGCTTGACGATTTCCACTTCCCCAAAGTGGAAAATGGAAGCGGCAAGGCCGGCGCTGACGGCGGGAATGGCCTCAAAAAGCTTCACAAAGTCCTCTGCCGAGCCTGCGCCGCCGGAAGCCACCACCGGCACATCCACGGCCTCGCACACGGCCTCCAGCATAGGCAGGTCAAAGCCGCCCTTGACGCCGTCGGTGTCGATGGAGTTGACCACCACCTCGCCGGCGCCCATGGCCACACCGCGCTTGATCCAGGAGATCGCCTCCATGCCGGTGTCCTCCCGGCCGCCCTTGGCAAAGACATGGAAGGCGCCGTCTACGCGCTTGATGTCGCAGGAGAGTACCACGCATTGGTCGCCGTACTTCTTGGCAGCAGCCCCGATGAGGCTGGGGTCGGCGATGGCGCCGGAGTTGACGCTCACCTTGTCTGCGCCGCATTTTAAAACCCGGTCGAAGTCAGCCACGGTGCAGATGCCGCCGCCCACGGTGAGGGGAATAAAAATTTGGCTGGCTGCCTCGGCCAGAATGTCGGTGAACAGGGCGCGTCCCTCCGCCGAGGCGGTGATGTCGTAAAACACCAGCTCGTCGGCGCCGCAGTCGCTGTAGTATTTGGCCAGTGCCACAGGGGAGGACACGTCGGAGAGACCGGCAAAGTTCACGCCCTTGACCACCCGGCCGTCCTTGACGTCCAGGCAGGGAATAATTCGTTTTGTAATCATGTTGCCACCTCGATGGCGCGGCGAAGATCAATCGCGCCGGTGTAGTATGCTTTGCCGATGATGGCGCCGTAGAGCCCCATGTTCGCCAGCGCCTCCACGTCCTCCATGGTGGAGACGCCGCCGGAGGCGATGATCTGCATGGCGTATTCCTTGGACAAATGGCGGTAGAGGGAGAGGTTCGCGCCCTTCATGGCGCCGTCCCGGGAGATATCGGTGGAAATCAGCGTGGAGACGCCCAGGGCTTGGAGCCGCGCACAGAAAGCGTCGCAGGTATATTGGCTCTGCTCCGTCCAGCCGCGAATGGCCACGTAGCCGTCCTTCAAATCAACTCCCACGGCGATTTTGTCTCCGTAGGTCTCCACCGCTTTCTCGAGAAATCCCGGCTCCGTCACCGCGGCGGTGCCCAGAATCACCCGGCTCACGCCGCACTTGAGATACGTTTCGATGACCTCCATGGAGCGGATGCCGCCGCCCACCTCGGCCTTGAGGGAGGTCGCAGCGAGGATTTTCTCGATGGCCGGGAGATTGGGGGTGGTGCCGGTTTTCGCGCCTTCCAAGTCCACCAGATGGATCCATGCGGCACCGCAGGCGGCAAAGTCCCGCGCTACCTGGGTGGGATCGTGGTGATAGACGGTCTTTTGGGCGTAGTCGCCCTTATAGAGACGGACGGCCTCGCCGCCGTAGAGGTCAATAGCAGGAAAAATCAGCATCTCATCCCTCCTCCACAAAGGCGCGGAGCATTTTGAGCCCCACGGTTCCGCTCTTCTCCGGGTGGAACTGGCAGCCATAGACGTTGCCCTTCCAGACGGCGGCGGTGAGGTCAAGGCCATATTCCGCCGTGGCGGCCAAGCTCTCCTCGCAGCCCTCGGCATAGAAGGAGTGGACAAAGTACACGCAGTCGCCCTCCTTGGTGTCCCGGAACAGGGGACAGGCGGGGGCGGTGAGCTTGAGCCCATTCCAGCCGATGTGGGGAATGGGAAGCCCCTGGGGAAGTCTTCCTTCCATGGCCACCACCTTGCCCTTGAGAAGCCCCAAACCGCGGTGCAGGCCGTATTCCTCGCTCTCTTCAAACAGAAGCTGCATGCCAAGGCAGATGCCCATGAGGGGCTTTCCCTTGGCCGCTTCCTCCAAGACCACCTGGTCAAGGCCGGTGTACCGGAGCTTTTGCGCCGCGTCGCCAAAGGCGCCCACGCCGGGGAGGATCAGCTTATCCGCCTGGCGCAGCACCGCCGCTTCTCCGCTCACCGTGGCCTCCGCGCCCACAAATTCCAGGGAGTGCCGAAGGGAGAAGAGGTTTCCCACGCCGTAGTCAATCACTGCAATCATCCCAGCACCCCCTTGGTGGAGGGAATCTCGTCCCGGAAGTCCTGGTCAATGGCCACGGCGGCGCGCAGGCTTCGCGCCACGGACTTGAACATGCCCTCGATGATGTGGTGGCTGTTGGTGCCGTCCAGCTGGCGGATGTGCAGGGTAATGCCGGCGCAGCGGGCAAAGGCCGTCCAAAACTCCTCGGCAAGCTCTGTGTCGAAGGTGCCTACCTTCTCTGTGGGGATGGACGCGGTATAGCGGAGCATGCTCCGGCCGGAGATATCCACCGCCGAGAGGATCAGCGTCTCATCCATGGGAAGGGTGGTGGAGCCGTAGCGGCAGATGCCCTTGCGGTCGCCCAGGGCTTCCCGGAAGGCGGTGCCCAGGCAGATCCCCACGTCCTCCACGGTGTGGTGGTCGTCCACCTGGTGATCGCCATGGCAGCTAACCGTCAGGTCAAAGCGGCCGTGGCGGGCGAAGAGCGTGAGCATATGGTCGAGAAAGCCGCAGCCGGTGGAAACGCTGCTCTCGCCCCTGCCGTCCAGGTCAATGGTGAGCGCAATCTGGGTCTCCAGAGTGTCACGCTGGATGGATGCCGTTCTCATGACGTTTCGCCTCCCAAGATCTCCCGCAGGGTGTCCACCAGAAGCGCCATCTGCGCAGGACTTCCGATGGTGATGCGGTTATAATTTTGAATACGTGGGGTGGAGAAGTGGCGCACCAGAATGCCGCGCCGCTTGAGTTCCCGGTAGATGGCCTCGCCATCCATGGCCGCATGTCCCGCCAGGACGAAGTTGGCCAGGGAGGGGAAGACCGTGAAGCCCAGCTTTTCCAGGGCGTCCACCGTCCAGGCTCGGGTTGACATAATCTTCTTACAGTTTTCGTCGTAGTAGGCCTGATCCTCCAGCGCCGCCACACCTGCCGCCATGGTCAGACGGTTGACATTGTAGGGATTGGTGGAATACTTGATTCGGTTGAGGTCGGCAATGAGCTCGGCATTGCCCAACGCAAAGCCCAGCCGTGCACCGGCCATGCTGCGGGACTTGGAGAAGGTCTGCACCACCAGGAGGTTGGGATACTTTGCAATGAGCGGCACGCAGCTCTCCGCGCCGAAGTCCACATAGGCCTCGTCCACCACCACCACGTGGCCTGGATTGGAGGCGATGATTTCCTCCATCTCCTGAAGGGGGAGGGCTCTTCCCACCTGGGCGTTGGGGTTGGCCAGGACGATCATCTGGTCAAGGTTTAAGTACTGGCGGTAGTCCACCGAAAAATCCGCCCGAAGAGGGATCACCGTGGGCGTCACCTGATGGAGGTCGGCAAAGACCTGGTAAAAGCCATAGGTGATATCGGGAAAGGCTGCCCGGCCGGGCTGGCCGGAGAAGGCCATGAAGGCAAAGTTCAAAATATCGTCCGAGCCGTTGGAGACAAAGACCTGGGCAGGGGAGAGGCCATAGACCTCCGCCAGCTTGGCGACCAGCGGCTTTAAATCCGGGTCGGAGTAGAGCCGCAAGTCTTCCAGCTCCTTTTTCCCGATGGACGCCACCACCTTGGGCGAGGCCGGGTAGGGAGATTCATTGGTGTTGAGCTTGGTGTAGACCTGATCCTGGGGCTGCTCTCCGGGAGTGTAGACCTCCAGGGTCTGGTAGCGGGCATTTAAAAACTGGCTCATTTCACATCATCCTCAAATCGCACCACGGCGCTCCTGGCATGGGCTTCCAAGCCCTCCTGGCGGGCAAAGGCGGCAATCTGCTCCGCCACCTGCCCCAGGGCGTCCCGGGTGAAATAGGTATACTGGGATTTCTTCACAAAGTCGTCCACGGAAAGGGGACTGGAGAACCGCGCCGTGCCGCTGGTGGGCAGGGTGTGGTTGGGGCCTGCCAGGTAGTCGCCCAGCGCTTCGGGGCAGTTTTTGCCCAGGAAGATGGAACCGGCGTTGGTGATGCGGTCTAAGTAGTCAAAGGGCTGCTCCACGCAAAGCTCCAGGTGTTCCGGCGCCAAGGCGTTGGCCACGTCGATGGCCGCCGCAAGATCCCCGGTGACGATGATCTTGCCGTTATTGTCAATGGACGCCCGGGCAATTTCCTCCCGGGGCAGGGTTTTTAGCTGCCGCTCGATCTCCTGCGCCACTGCCTCTGCCAGGGCTTCGCTGTCGGTGACCAGCACGGCGGAGGCCATCTTGTCGTGCTCTGCCTGGGAGAGAAGATCCGCCGCCACCACCTTGGCGTCGCAGCTGCCGTCGGCCAGCACCAGAATTTCGCTGGGGCCTGCGATCATATCAATGGCCACCAGGCCAAAGACCTGGCGCTTGGCCTCTGCCACAAAGGCATTGCCGGGTCCCACGATCTTATCCACCTTGGGAAGCGTTTTAGTGCCATAGGCCAGCGCGGCCACCGCCTGGGCGCCGCCCACCTTGAAGACGCGATCCACCCCGGCGATCTGCGCCGCAGCCAGAATGGCGGCGGGGACTTTTCCGTCCTTTCCCGGCGGCGTGACGATGACGATTTCCCGGCATCCGGCAATCTTGGCGGGAATGGCGTCCATGAGCACCGTGGAGGGGTAGGCCGCCGTGCCGCCGGGCACATAAAGCCCCACCTTTTCAATGGGCATGATTTTCTGCCCCATGACCACACCGGGGCGGTCGGTGAGGATAAAGCTGGTGCGCACCTGCTGGCGGTGGAAGGCGCGGATGTTCTCGGCCGCCATGCGGAGGATCTCCAAAAAGGCGGGATCCACCGCTTGCATGGCCTCGTCCTTTTCCGCCTGGCTCACCTCCAGGGAGGGGAGCGCCACGTGGTCGAATTTCTCACAGTAGTCATAGAGGGCTTTGTCTCCCTGGGCGCGGACGGTTGCGAGAATCTCCCGCACCACCGCCGACACGTCCACCTGGGGATTCGACCGGGCAAAGATCTCCTCTGGGGCAATTTCCTTTAGCTTCATGATCCGAATCATGGCGCTTTCACCTGACCTTTCAGTCCCGCCACAATGGCGGCAATGGTATCGCCCTTGAATTTATAGCTCACCTGGTTGGCGATGAGCCGGGCGCTGATGGGTGTAATCGTTTCAAAGGGCACGAGATCGTTCTCCTTGAGGGTGGTGCCGGTCTCCACAATGTCCACAATGACGTCGGAAAGACCCAGAATGGGAGCCAGCTCAATGGAGCCGTTGAGATGGATGATGTCAATGTCCCGGCACTGGGCGCTATAGTATTTCCGGGCGATGTTGGCAAATTTCGTGGCCACCCGGAGGGTCTTGCTCCGGTCGTCCCGGAAGGTGCTCTTGGCGGCCACGGCCATGCGGCAGATGCCGATTTTCAGATCCAGTAGCTCATAAATCTCCGGCTGATACTCCAGAAGAATGTCTTTTCCGGCCACGCCGATGTCCGCCGCGCCGCGCTCGACGTAGATGGCCACGTCCGAGGGCTTGACCCAGAAATATCGGATGCCCTTGTCGGCATTTTCAAAGATCAGCTTGCGGCTGTTGTCATGGATGGCGGGGCAGTCAAAGCCCGCTCGCTCAAACATGTCGTAGACCTTTTCTCCCAGCCGCCCCTTGGGCAGGGCAACGTTAATCCAATTATCCAACCTCGGTCACCTCCCCGTTCACAAGGCACAGGAGCCTGCGCACGCGCTTTCCCGCCGGCGGCTGCTGTGCCAGCAGCACCTGCGTGCCGTCCTTTCGCAGCGCTTCGGCGGCGCGGAAGGACGCGGCGGCATCGTCGGGGGAATAAAGAAGCACTGTATCGAGATCGTAGGGAGCCTCTTCCGTGGGAAGGCGCTCCAGCTGATCCAGATAGACCGCAAAGCCCACGCCTCTGGCGTCCTTGCCCATCTTTTCCATCAGCTGGTCATACTGTCCGCCGGAGAGTACGCCCGCGGGGATCCCCGCCACATAGCCCCGGAAGACCAGACCATTATAGTAATTCATGTCGTTGACGATGGAGAAATCCAGGCGCACCTGCTTTTCAAGCCCCTCGTCCTTGAGAATGGAACTCAGGAGCTCTAACTCCTCATAGGCCTTCTCGGCACGGCTGGTGCAGCACAGCGGACGCAGGGCGGGAAGCACTTCATCCAGCTGCCCGCTCAAGGCGGTGAGGGTCAGCAGGGGATTGGCCGCCTCTCCCAGGGGTGATAGGAGCTGGCGCAGGGCGTCCAGATTCTTCTGCCCCAGCATTTGCAGCGCCTCCGCCCGCTCCTCCTGGGAAAGGGAGAGCGGATTCAGGATTTCCGCAATGATCCCCAAGTGGGAGAGATCCAAAACATAGTTCTGGGAGATGGACTGGAGGCTTTTGGCGGCCAAAACCACCATCTCGCACAGCTCCGGCATGGCTACCTCGCCCAGGCATTCAATGCCGGTCTGCATGATCTCCCGATAGCGGCGGCTGGCGCCGGAGATGCGGTAGACATTTTCGTTATAGTAGACCTTCTGCACCGGCGTCTGCTCCCGGCGGAAGTTTTTCACAATGGAGAGCGTCACGTCCGGCTTCAAGGCCATTAAGGTTCCGTCGGTATCGGTGAAGGTGATGGCGCCCTCGGAGATTAAAAACTCCTTGTGGTTGAGGTAGAGATCGTATGGCTCAAACTTGCTCATTTTAAAGGGCTCGTAGCCATAGCCGCTGTAGAGCTGTCTGAGTCTTAGTAGCGCCCGCTCCTCCCATTCCAACTGTTCAACCATGTTCTTCCTCCTCGGCCATCCGTTTGAGCACCAGCTGATATCCGCTGCTGCCATACATCAGGCATTTTTTCACCCGGCAGATGGTGGCCGTGCTGGCGCCGGTCTTCTGATTGACTTCCTGATAGCTCTTTCCCGTCCACAGCTGGGATGCCACGTCGAAGCGCTGGGCGATCTCCTGGATCTCCTTGATGGTGCAGGCGTCTTCAAAGAAACGATAGCATTCCTCCACTGTTTGCAGGGTTAAAATCGCCTGGAACAGCCGCTCCACTTCCTTCTGGCGTAGTACGTCCATGGGATGCACCCTTTCTCAGTTTTACTTTTTATCATTTTAACGCTTCATCGTAGTAAAATCAACGATGGATTACAGGTGGAATTGTAGAGAAAACGCGGCACATTGGCTTCAATTTTAGATAAATAGTACAAAAGCGGACGCCCTCAGGCGTCCGCTATGGGTATTACGGTGGCGACCGGGTCTATAAGCCGGGTTCTGTCTTCGACAGTCATCTATCTAGCCGCAGCGTTGCCGCTGCGATCCAGCCACCTCCTCGGAAGCAGCCGGGCCAGCCTTGCTTCCTCCGCGGTGTTGCTCCGGATAGAGTTTACAGCGATGGACGCTTCCACGCCATCGGGTGCGCTCTTACCGCACCTTTCCACCCTTACCTCAGATGAGGCGGTATTTCTCTGTTGCACTTTTCCTGAAGTCGCCTTCGGCGGGCGTTACCCGTTATCCTTGCCCTGTGGAGCCCGGACTTTCCTCATGCGCGGCCTTTCGACGCTGCGCACGCGACTGTCCGACCCGGTCGCCGGTTTATTTTACTTTATTTTGAAGCGGATGTCAAATGAATTGCAAATATCTTCCCGGGTGAGTATAATAATATGAAAACCCTGGTAAGAAATGAGGGACAACCATGAAGGAAACCTTGGATTCCTACTTTGATTCCCTGAAAGGGAAGAAAATTGCGGTGCTGGGCATCGGCGTGAGCAACCAGCCTCTGATCCGCCTGCTGCTCGCCCATGGCCTCCATGTCACCGCTTGCGATAAAACGCCCCGGGAGCAGCTGGATCCGGCGGTGCTGGAGCTGGAGCAGGCCGGCGCGGTGCTTCACACCGGCGCAGATTATCTCGACCATCTCACCGCCGACGTGGTCTTCCGCACGCCGGGCATGCACCCGGAAAATCCCGCGCTGGTGAAGCTGCGGGAGCAGGGGAGTGTCATCACCTCGGAGATGGAGGCATTTTTCTCGGTGTGCCCCTGTGAGATCTTCGCGGTCACCGGCTCCGACGGGAAGACCACCACCACCACGCTCATTGCCGAGATTCTCAAGCACGCGGGCAAGACCGTCTGGGTGGGCGGCAACATCGGCCAGCCGCTGCTGCCCCTGGCCGATCAGATGAAGCCCACAGACATCGCTGTGGTGGAGCTGAGCTCCTTCCAGCTGATGGATATGACCCACTCACCCAAGGTGGCCGTGGTGACCAATCTGGCGCCCAACCACCTGGACGTCCACAAGGACATGGCGGAGTATATCCATGCCAAGGAGCATATCTATCTCCACCAGCACGCCGATGGCCGCCTGATCCTCAACTACGACAACGACATCACCCGCAGCTTTGCGCCTAAGGCCAAGGGAAGCGTCACCTTCTTCTCCTGCACGGCAAAGCCCGAAGGAGGCGTGTGGCTCGATGGCGACACGGTCTACTTCCGCGGAGAAAAGGCGCTGGAGCGAAAGGACATCCTATTGCCGGGGCTTCACAATGTGGAAAACTACATGGCGGCCATGGCCGCTGTGGAGGGCTATGCCTCCTTGGAGGACGTTCGCGCCGTGGCCAAGACCTTCGGCGGCGTGGAGCACCGGATCGAGCTGGTGCGGGAATTGGATGGCGTCAAATACTATAACGATTCCATTGCCTCCAGTCCCACGCGCACCATGGCGGGGCTTCACTCCTTCGACCAGCAGGTAATTCTTATTGCCGGCGGCTACGACAAGCATATCTCCTTTGCGCCGCTGGGTCCCGAGATCGTCTCTCACGTGAAGCGGCTGATCCTCTGCGGCGTCACGGCGGAGAAGATCCGTCAGGCCGTGCTGGACGCGCCGGACTATGCGCCCGGTCACCCGGAGATGGTGGAGGTTTCCACCCTTGCCGAGGCGGTGCAGGACGCCAGACGTGCCGCCAAGGCGGGAGACGTGGTGCTGCTGTCCCCTGCCTGCGCCGCCTTCGATCAGTTTAAGAACTTTATGGTGCGGGGAAAGACGTTCAAATCCCTGGTACAGCAGCTTAATAAGGAGGACGCCGGATGAAAATTGAGCTTCACATCCCCGGTCTTTCCAAGAAAAAAGGGAAAAATTATTGTACCGCCGTCCTGGTGGCGGCCGGTTCCTCCAGCCGCATGCAGGGCACGGATAAAATTCTCACCGACATCTCCGGCGAGCCGGTGCTGGCGCATACCATCCGGTGCTTCGAGCAAAATCCCCTCATCGACGATATCATTCTCGTGGTGCGGGAGGATCGGCGGGAGGCGGTGAGCGCCATGGTGCTGCGCTATGGCTTCTCCAAGATCCGGGGGATCACCCTGGGCGGCGAGACGAGGACGGCTTCGGTGATGGCAGGTTTGGACTTGGCTGCCCCGGAGACCACCCACGCCGCCATCCACGACGGCGCCCGTCCGCTGGTGACCCAATCGGTCATCACCGAGGCGGTGGAGACGGCCTTTCGCACCGGCGCTGCGGCGCCTGCCGTCCCGGTGAAGGATACCATCAAGGTCGCCGACCGGAATGTGGTCACGGCCACGCCCAACCGCAGCAGCCTCTTCGCCGTGCAGACGCCCCAGGTGTTCGACTTTGACCTCCTGCGGGGTGCCTTGCAGAAGGTGCTCGAAGGCGGCGGCGCCCTCACCGACGACTGCGCTGCGGTGGAAGCCCTGGGCATGAAGGTGCACCTCACCCAGGGCGACGAGGAAAACATCAAGGTCACCACGCCCTTGGATCTGGTGGTGGCCGAGGCCATTTTGGAGCGGAGGCAGCGGCTATGAGGATTGGACATGGATACGACGTCCACCGGCTGGTGGCCGGCAGAAAGCTGATTCTCGGCGGCGTGGAGGTGCCCCACAGCCTGGGGCTCCTGGGGCACTCCGATGCCGATGTGCTGCTCCATGCCATCATGGATGCCCTCCTGGGCGCCGCCGCCCTGGGAGACATCGGCCATCTCTTCCCCGATACGGATCCCGCCTACGAGGGAATCTCCAGCGTCTTGCTGCTCAAGACCGTGGGAGAGCGAATCGCCGGTGCCGGATATGCCATCTCCAACATCGACGCCACGGTCATTGCCCAGAAGCCCAAGCTGGCACCCTACATCACCGCCATGCGCAAGGTGGTGGCAGAAACCCTGGGCATTCAGGAAGGCCAGGTCAACCTCAAAGCCACCACCGAGGAGCACCTGGGCTTTTCCGGCAGGGAAGAGGGGATTGCAGCCCATGCAGTGTGCCTCATTGACGCGCTTTGATCGGAGGATTTGGCAGCTTTTTCCGGCGGGCTTGACAAAATAAGAGGATCGCTTATAATAGGTAATAGGTTACCTAATTGGAGAGAGGTGAAACCATGCCGGGAGCCATGCCCTTTGGGCTGAAAATCGCTGTGATCAACCGGGAGTTTCGCAAAAAAATGGATGAGAAGGCCGCCGCAATGGGGCTTACATCCGTACAGCTCCGCGTTCTTGGCACCATCAGCCGCCTGGAAGCCGCAGGAAAAGAGGAAATCCACCAAAAGGATCTGGAGAAAATTGAGCGCGTGACTCATCCGGCCATGACGCGGCTTTTGCAGCGGCTGGAGAGCAAGGGATTTGTCCGCTGCGTTCCCAGCAAGCAGGATCGAAGGTTCAAGGCCATTACCTGCACCGATCAGTCCAGCGAGATTTACAAGCTGATCTTGGAGCACGACGGCGAAGTCTTTCAGGACTTGTGCCGGAATTTCACAAAAGAG
>NHCFR00700__coassemble_1432_pt1 | contig 17563 bp, 16 predicted proteins | sample NHCFR00700__metabat2_high_PE_007 | metagenome-assembled genome bin NHCFR00700 | reverse complement strand
ACCAAAGGCTCCCCTGTGAAGGGGAGCTGTCAGCCAAAGGCTGACTGAGGGGTTGTAGGCTGGCTGTCACCGGAAGTTCTGATCCCCTCCGTCACGGCTTACACCGTGCCACCTCCCCTTGGGCACCAAGGGGAGGCTTGCGGGCAGCTGCGTTTCCTGTAAGCGGCGCCACGCTCTGGCGCTCGACGATGCGCGTGGACAGCGACAGCTTGATGAGCCCTGCCGCCTGGGCGTCCTGGACGCTCTGCCCCCGCTGGATCCGCCGGTGGAGGAGCCCCACGGCCTCGGCGCCCAGGGTCTCCTTAAAGGCGTGGACGGTGGTGAGGGTGGGCTCCACCATCTCGCAGATGGGGATATCGTCAAAGCCCATCACCGACACGTCTCCCGGCACGGAGATCCCCTTGGCGGTGAGGGCACGGATGGCCGCGGCGGCCACCACGTCGTTCTCGGCAAAAAAGGCGTCTGGCAGCCGGGCGGGGTCGATGGCCTCCAAAAGCTCCCGGTAGGCGCGCTCGGCGGTGATATCCACGTCCAAGACCGTGAGGGCGTCCGGCGCATCGGGCAGGTGCTCGGAAATGGCCATGCGGACGCCGTGCTCCCGGTCGTCGAAGTTGGCGATGCGCTGGCGGGCGCGGAGGTAACAAATCCGCCGGTGCCCCTGGTCGATGAGGTAGGAGACGGCGGACTTGGCGCCGTAGAGATTGTCGTTGCCCACGCAGTCGACGTAGGCAGAGAGGACGAAGCTGTCGAGCACCACCACTGGCCGCGGCGATCCGGCGCAGGTGAGCAGGGAGAGAATCTCTCCCCGGCGGGCGGCGGTAAAGTCGGTGCCCAGCACCAAAAGCCCCGCCAGATCGTCCCAGATGTCGCGCAGCTGGGCGTCAAAATCCTGGCCGGCATGGTAGTAGCGGATGAGCACCCGGTAGCCCAGCTCCTTGGCGGCGGCTTCCACCCCCTGGAGCACAAAGGTATAGAAGCTGGAGGCCTGAGCAACCCCCACCGCCTCGTCGAGATAGATGAGGAAGCACAGGGTCTGCCCCTCGGCGCCGTGGGGCGGGACGTAGCCCAGCTCCTTGGCGGCGGCGAGCACCTTCTCCCGGGTGGCGCGGCTGACGCCGGGCTTGCCGTTGAGCGCCACCGACACCGAAGCCGTAGAAATCCCCAGCTTTTGCGCGATTTCTTTCGCTGTGACTGCCATACGATCACCTCTTTTCCCTATTGTAGTATCCCCGTGGAGAGATTGCAAGGGCTCAGAACCTAATTTTACCTAATTTCAGCTTTATATAATCCAAAAATATTAGGCGAAATTTGGCTAAAATCCATATAGCCAAAGGCGGTGCCCCGTGCTACAATGGGATCGAACATGGAATGAGAGGTGAAGAACATGCTCTATTTGGGTGTGGATCTCGGGACTTCTTCGGTGAAGGTGCTGGCGGTGGACGAGGGCGGCGCCGTGGTCAAGACGGCCTCGCGCACGTATCCGCTGTCCTTCCCCCGTCCCGGCTGGTCGGAGCAGAATCCCGCGGACTGGTGGGAGGCAACTGCTGCCTGCCTCCGGGAGCTTCTTTCGCAGGTGGACAAGAACCAGGTAGCCGGCCTGGCCGTAGGCGGGCAGATGCACGGCCTGGTGGCGCTGGACGGGGAGGATCGGGTGATTCGCCCGGCCATTCTCTGGAACGACGGCCGCACCGGAGAGGAAACCCGGCAGCTCAACGAGCACTTCGGGAAGGAAAAGCTTCTCTCCCTGGTGGGCAACATCGCCTTCGCCGGGTTCACGGCGCCAAAGCTTTTGTGGATGCGCCGCCACGAGCCGGAACACTTTGCAAAAATCAAGAAAATCATGCTGCCCAAGGACTATCTGGTCTACCGCCTCACAGGCGTGCACAGCTGTGACTACTCCGACGCCTCGGGCATGCTCCTTTTGGACGTGGCCAACCGCCGCTGGAGCAAGGAACTCCTTACTTACTGCGGCGTCACCGAAGCCCAGATGCCTAAGCTTTTTGAGAGCTACGAGGCCGTGGGCACGGTGCTGCCGGAGATCGCAGTGGATTTGGGACTGCCTCAGGGCGTGGTGGTGGCCGCCGGCGCCGGAGACAATGCCGCCGCTGCCGTGGGCACGGGCACCGTGGGAGAGGGCTGCTGCAACATCTCTCTGGGCACCTCCGGCACGGTGTTCATCTCCTCCGACCGCTTCCGCCTGCCGCCGGAGGGCAATCTCCACGCCTTTGCCCATGCCGACGGCGCCTACCATCTCATGGGCTGCATCCTCTCGGCGGCCTCGGCCTACGGCTGGTGGACGCGGGACGTGCTAAAGGCCGTGTCCGACGACGATGAGCAGCGCCCGGTGACCGACGATGCCTTGGGACGCAATGCCGTCTTCTTCCTGCCCTACCTCATGGGCGAGCGCTCGCCCCACAACGATCCCGACGCCCGGGGCGCTTTCCTGGGCATGGGGCTCGACACCACCCGCGCCCAGATGACCCAGGCGGTGCTGGAGGGCGTGGCCTTCGCCATCCGCGACAGTGTGGAGATCGCCCGGGGTCTGGGGCTGACCATCGCCAAAAGCGGCCTGTGCGGCGGCGGCGCCAAGAGCGAGCTGTGGCGCAGGATCATGGCCAATGTGCTCAACCTCGACTTGGAGGTGCCCGAATCCGAGCAGGGCGCAGGCTATGGCGGAGCAATTCTCGCCATGGTGGCCGCCGGGGCTTACGATTCGGTGCGCACGGCCTGCCGGGCGCTGCAAACCCCGCGCACCGTCTACCACCCCGACCCCGCCATCGCCGCCCGCTACGAGGCGCGCTACCAGGTATTTCGGACACTCTATCCCGCCCTGCGGGAGATTTACCCCACATTCGCGTAACAAACGTCTATTATTTCAGCAAAGGAAGGATTATTATGTTAGGTTCCAACATCCCTGTCGTGAAGCTGGGCATCATCGCCGTTTCCCGGGACTGCTTCCCCATCGCCCTTTCCACCCAGCGCCGCAAGAATATCGTCCAGGCCTACCGGGGCGAGGATCTCTACGAGTGCCCCGTCACCGTGGAAAATGAGCTGGACATGCTCAAGGCCGTGGAGGACGTGAAGGCCGCGGGCTGCAACGCCCTGGTGGTCTTCCTGGGAAACTTCGGCCCCGAGACGCCCGAAACGCTGATTGCCGAGAAGTTCGAAGGCCCCTGCATGTTTGTCGCTGCCGCCGAGGGTGACGGCGACCTCATCGACGGCCGTGGCGACGCGTACTGCGGCATGCTCAACTGCTCTTATAACTTGGGGATGCGCCATCTCAAGGGCTATATCCCCGAGTACCCCGTGGGCACCGCCCAGGACGTGGCCGACATGATCGCCGACTTTGTGCCCATTGCCCGGGCGGTCATCGGCGTAAAGAACCTGAAGCTCATCACCTTTGGCCCCCGGCCCCAGGACTTCTTCGCATGCAACGCGCCCATCAAGGGGCTCTATGAGCTGGGCGTGGAGATCGAGGAGAATTCCGAGCTGGATCTGCTGGTCTCCTACAAGGCGCACGCCGGCGATCCCCGGATCCCGGCCATCTGCGCCGACATGGCCAAGGAGATGGGCGAGGGCAAGTACTATGCCGACCTCAACGAGCGCATGGCGCAGTTTGAGCTGACGCTTCTCGACTGGGCGGAGCAGCACAAGGGCGCGAGAAAATACGTGGCCTTTGCCGACAAGTGCTGGCCGGCCTTCCCCAGCCAGTTCGGCTTTGAGCCCTGCTATGTGAACTCCCGCCTGGTGAGCCGGGGCATCCCCGTGGCCTGCGAGGTGGATATCTACGGCGCCCTCTCGGAGTACATCGGCATGTGCGTCTCCGGCGACACTGTGACGCTGCTGGACATCAACAACTCCGTGCCCAAGAGCATGTTTGACGAGAAGATTCAGGGTCGCTACAACGCCTACACCCTCACCGACACCTTCATGGGCTTCCACTGCGGCAACACCCCGGCCTGCAAGATGTGCGCCGACCGGGCGGTCAAGTACCAGCTCATCCAGCACCGCGTCCTCGAGCCCGCCGGCAGCGAGCCCGATATCTCCCGGGGCACCCTGGAGGGCGATATCGCCCCCAGCGACATCACCTTCTACCGCCTCCAGTGCGACAGCCAGGGCGTCCTCCGCGCCTACATCGCCCAGGGCGAAGTGCTGGACGTGCCCACCGGCTCCTTCGGCGGCATCGGCGTCTTCGCCATCCCCGAGATGGGACGGTTCTACCGCCATGTGCTCATCCAGAAGGGCTATCCCCACCACGGCGCTGTGGCCTTCTCCCACGTGGGCAAGTACCTCTTCGAGGTGTTCAAGTTCCTGGGCGTGGGCGACATTGCCTACAACCAGCCCAAGAACCTCCCCTATCCCACGGAGAACCCCTTCTGCTAAGAAAATAGAGCATAAAAAATGCAGGGAAGCAATTCCCTGCATTTTTTGTGCCCTGTAGGGGTCGATCTCCCATCGACCCGCGCGGCGTCAGCGGCACAAGGGCGCGGCGCAGCCGCGCAAGCCTCCCCTTGAGGGGAGGTGGCATCGGCGTTAGCCGATGACGGAGAGGTGCTGCAAGCGGTTGCGCTTTCCGGAGATCTTCTGCAAAACGCAACTGCGGTCACACCTCTCAGTCATGGCGCCTTGCGCCATGACAGCTCCCCTCAAGGGGAGCCCTTGGTGCACCTGGGATCCGCGGGCGGTGAAATTTCAAGCTACTGATACCGGATCTCCATGCCGCGCACCTGGAGGGGGTTGATGTCCAAAATGGCCGTGTCGCCCACGGAGCAGTTGGCCTTGGTGATGTCGCAGACTGTGTGGAGCATGCCCACGTGTCCCAGCACCGGGCAGAGGCTTCCGTTGATGCGCACATAGAGCTTTTTGCGGCGGAGCATATTCTTGAGCGCCCGGAGCATGGCGCGGATGCAGTCACGGATGCGGAAGATGTCGTCGCCGTAGCTCACGGCGAAGCCGTGGTACCAGCCCACGGGAATCACCGCCGTGCGGGTGGGCTTTTTGGCCTTCCAGGCGGCGCCGTAGCCGGTGGAGTGGCCGGTGGGCAGCCAGCGGATCTCGTCCACCGTGGCTTCGCAGCGCCCCACCCGCCGGAGGTCTGCCTTCACCAGTACCCGGCCTAAAAGCGCCGAGCCCAGGCGGACGCCGCCCATGTGGAGCTCCGGCCAGCGGAGGAAGGCCGCGGAATTGCAGCAGTGCGCCATGCCGGGATCCACCCCGGCCTTGATGAGGGCATTGAGGACGCCCTTGAAGGTCTCGGCCTGGGCGAAGACGGAATTTTCGTTGCAAAAGGCGGAGTGGAAATGGGTGTAGATGCCGCTGACGGCCAGGTTGTCGTTGTGGAGGTACACCGAGAGAATCTTCTCTGTCTCGTGGGGCATGAAGCCGTAGCGCCCCATGCCGGTGTCCACCTTCACGTGCACCTCCGCCACGGTGCCCCGCTGGCCGGCCAGGGAGTTGAGGGCGGCAGCCTCGGCGGAGCAGGAGATGGTGGCGATGACATCCAGATCCAGCATCTGCTGGAGCTCCCCTAGGTCGGTGGTGGGGCGGAGCATGAGGATCTCCGCCTGGGCAAACTGCATGCGGATGTCCATGGCCTCGGAGATCTCCGTCACGCAAAAGCGGCGGATGCCCGCCTCATGGCAGAGCTTGGCCATTTCCCCGGTGCCCAGGCCGTAGCCGTTGCCCTTGAGCACCGCCCAGATGGGCGTCTTTCCCGCCAGACGGGTGAGCTTTTCCAGGTTGTAGCGAATGGCCGCCGTTTCCACACAGTATGCCTTCACAGTCTCACTTCTTTCTGTCTCGATTGCGGATGAGGTACACGGTTTTCCGAAGATCTTTAAAGAGGCTGGTGCCCTTTTCCACGAAGGCGTAGACCGGCCGATTGAGCACCAGATCCATTTCGCCCACGAACTCGGTGAAGTCGCCGCCGAAGCCCTTCTTGAAGCGGTAGAGGCCGTAGAGGGGGTTGTCCTCGCTGATGTCGCCGCTGACGCCCCGGAAGTCGTAAATCCGGCAATGTTCCTCGATGGCCCACTGGATCATCCGCCACTGGAGGAGGTAGTTGGGCATGAGGTTGCGGCCTTCGTTGGAGGAGGCGCCGTAGAGGTACCAGACCTTGTCGCCATAGTGGATGGCCAGGGTGCCGGCGATGGGGCGGCCTTCGTGGAAGGCCATGTACAATCGGCAGTGCTCGCCCAGGTTGTCCAGCATATTGGCAAAATACTCCGGCTGGCGGGTGACGAAGCCGTCCCGCACGCCGGTGGTGAGCATCAGATCGGCGAAGGCGGGAACCATCTCCTTGCCGCAGATCTTCACCTCCACGCCCTTTTTCTGCGCCACGCGGATGTTGTAGCGCCACTTCTGGTGGAAGCCCGCCATGATCTCCTCCTCGGTCTTGCCCTCCACGTTGAGGCGGAAGACGTACCGGGGCTGGATGGCCTCGAAGTTCTTGCCGCCCTCCTTGTTTTCAAAGCCGAAGCTCTTGAGCATGTTGGAGAAGGCGGTGTTGGACGAGGGGACGTCGGGGTCAATTTTGATGACGTAGGAATGATACTCCTTGGCCAGCGCCTTGGCGCCGGAAAGCAGCTGGGCGAAGGTCTCCCGGTCGTCGAGATCGCACACGGGGCCGCGGCAGCCGTACATCAGCGTGCGCCCCACCAGGGGCATCTTGCGGATCATCACCGCCAGGGAACCCTTGATTTTCCCGTCATCACCCCGGACGGCGATGGCCTTCCAGATCCACATGGGCTTCTGCTTGCCCCAGAGGTAGCTCTGGGCGAAATTCCCCTTGGGATGGGACTGGACAAAGGCTTCATATTCCCCCAGGGTCTCCTGGGTAATCAGTTCGTACATGGTATCAGACTCCAAATCGTTGTAATGTATGGGCGTTCTCGGCGGCATGAGGGCATGCCGCCCTACTGTGCCGTGGGGAAGCCGTAGGGCGGGGTGCCCACACCCCGCCGCTTGTTTTACAGCACCTGGACGATGAGCCCCTTTAAGTAGAGGGCGTGCTCGGCGGTGAGGCAGGCGGGGTGATCCCGGGACTGGATGAGCGTCTCCAAAAGGCGGATGGGACGTCCCACGTCCCCGGCGGCCTCAGTGAGCATCTTTTCAAAGAGGGGCGGCGTCATAAACTGGCTGCACGAGCACGTCACCAGAAAGCCCCCCGGCTCGGTGAGCTTTAAGCACCGGAGATTCAATTCCTTATAGCCCCGGTAGGCGCTCTCGAGCGCCTTGCGGCTCTTGGCAAAGGCCGGGGGATCGCAGATCACCAGGCCGAACTGCCGCCCGGCCTCGTCGTATTCTTTCACCAGGTCAAAGACGTTGGCGCAGGTGGTGGTCACGGTTACGCCGTTTTCCGCGGCGTTTTTTTCCACCAGCGCCAGGGCGTCCTGGGAGACGTCCACGCACTCCACCGCTTTTGCGCCGTAGAGGGCGGCGTGGATGCCGAAGCCGCCGCTGTGGCAGCACAGATCCAGCACCGTTTTTCCAGGCGCGTAGGGTTTGAGATGACCCCGGTTTTCCTGCTGATCGAGAAAGTGGCCGGTCTTCTGGCCGTGGAGCAGGTCGGCGTAGAGCCAGGCGTCGTGCTCCTTTAATAAGATGTACGGCGGAAGGGTGCCGTATACCACCTTGGCCTCCTGGGGAAGCCCCTCCTTTTCCCGCACCGGCACGTCGTTGCGCGCCACGATGGCCTTGGGCTTAAAGAGGTCAATCAGGATTTCCACAATGGTGTCCTGCCACTGCTCCATGCCGAGAGACACAATCTGGTAGGAGAGATAGTCGCCGAATTTGTCCACCGTGAGGCCGGGGAGGCCGTCGCTCTCGCCGAAGACCACCCGGCAGCTGTGAGAAAAGCCCAGCTGCTGGCGGAAGTGCCAGGCCGCTTCGATCCTCCGGCGGAAGAAGGCCTGGTCGATGACCTCGTCCTGGTTCCGGGTGAGAATGCGGACGGTGATTTTGCTGTGGGGGTTAAAATAGCCCCGCGCCACAAAGGCGCGGCGGCTGTCGATGACATCCACAATGCCCCCCACGGGGCAGATGTCGTCATACCAGTCGATTTCGTTGTCGTAGATCCAAAAGCCGCCCCGGCGAAGGTCAACTTCCTCGCCCCGCCGGAGGCATACCGTTCCATATTCCATAGGGTCTCCTTTGCTTCGCGGTGATTGAGGCAGGAAATGGCTCCCCTTGAGGGGAGCTGGCGCGCAGCGCCTGAGAGGTGTTACCGCACCTGCGATCATCGGAAGATTTGAAGAAATCGCAACTGCCCCAACACCTCACCAGCAAAGCTGGATGGAGAATTCTACGCGCCAAGGCGCTAGAACTCCCGGCCAAGGCCGGCAGTTCAAGAATTCTTCAATCCGTCATGGCTTCGCCATGCCACCTCCCCTCAAGGGGAGGCCTATTCCGGTACTGCCGCGCCCAGCACCTGGCCGATGGGGTCACGGAAGACCAGGTTGGCCTGGCCGTCCATGGGCGTTGCGTCTCGATTGATGAGCACCAGGCGGTTTCCGCCATAATATTGCAATAGCCCCGCCGCCGGGTAGACCGTCAGGCTGGTGCCGCCCACGATCAAGAGATCCGCCTGGGCGATGGCCTGGATGGCGCCCATGAGGCACTTCTGGTCAAGCCCCTCCTCGTAGAGCACCACGTCGGGCTTGATGAGGCCGCCGCAGGTGCACCGGGGTACGCCGGTGCTCTTTTCAATGTCCTCGGCAGTGTAAAACTTGCCGCACTGGAGGCAATGGTTCCGGTGCACCGAGCCGTGGAGCTCAAAGACCCTTTTGCTTCCGGCGGCCTGGTGGAGGCCGTCGATGTTCTGGGTCACGATGGCTTTAAGCTTGCCCCGCTGCTCCAGCCGCGCCAGCGCCAGGTGGGCGGCGTTGGGCTTGGCGGTGAGGCAGAGCATCTTGTCGCGATAGAAGCGGTAAAATTCCGCGGTGTGGGAGAAGAAAAAGCTGTGGCTCAGGATGGTCTCCGGCGGGTAGTCGTACTTCTCGTGGTAGAGCCCGTCCTGGCTGCGAAAGTCCTTGAGCCCCGATTCGGTGCTCACGCCCGCGCCGCCGAAGAATACGATCCGACTACTCTCCTTAATCCAGCTTTTCAGGGTCGAAAGATTGTCCATATTCATCCTCCATTTCCTTGAGGAGCTTCTTCTCCTGCTTGGTTTCAAAACGAAGGGCTTTGTATAGATCGGGGCGGCGGCGGTAGGTACGAAGGAGGGACATCTTCCTGCGCCAGCGATCCACGGCGGCGTGGTTGCCCGAGAGGAGGATCTTCGGCACTGCCAGACCGTGCCAGACCTCCGGCCGGGAATACTGGGGATACTCCAGGGTACCCGCCCAGTGGCTTTCGTCGGTGTAGCACGCCTCGTCGCCCAAGACGCCGGGCACCAGCCGCGCCACGGCGTCGGCCACGGCCATGGCCGGGATCTCGCCGCCGGTGAGGACGAAGTCCCCCAGGGAGATCTCCTCGTCCACGCACTCGTCGATGAACCGCTGGTCGATGCCCTCGTAGTGGCCGCAGACCAGGATGAGATTTTCACAGCTGTCGCGCAGGCGCACGGCGTCGCGCTCGGTGAAGGTCTTGCCGCAGGGGGAGAGGAAGACGGTGTGCACCGCGCCGCCCGCCTCGTCGCACACGGCCTCCCAGCAGCGATAGAGGGGGTCGGCCTGCAAAATGGCGCCGTGGCCGCCGCCGTAGGGGTAGTCGTCCACCTGGTTCTGCTTGTGGGAGGTGTAGTCCCGGATCTGCCATGCTTTGATGGTGATGAGCCCCTTGGCCTCGGCGCGACCCAAGATGCTCTCGTGCATCATGGCGCCCACGGCGTCGGGAAAGAGCGTCAAAATGTCAATGCGCATCGGATTCCATCCCCTCAATGAGATGTACCCGCACGAAGCCCGCCTCGGGATTGAGCTCCTCCACAAATTCCTTCACGGCGGGAATGAGATATTCCCGCTCGCCCTTGACCACGTAGACGTCGTTGCCGGGGGGCGTGAGCACCTCGGTGATCTTGCCGATTTCCACGCCGTCGGCCAGAACGGTTAAGCCGATGAGGTCGGCGATGAACACCACGCCCTCTTCCAGCTCCACGTCCTCCCGGGCGATGAGAAGCTCTTTATTTCGGAGCTTGGCAGCTTCGTCGATGGTATCCACCCCCGCGAGCTTTAAGAGCACCATGGACTTTTGGAGGCTGGCCTGCTCCACTTCATATTCCCGGCCGTCGATAAAAAAGCGGTCGAAATCCAGAAGATCGGCCGGGTCGTCCGCCCAGGGCTGAATCTTGACATAGCCCTTGAGGCCGTGGGTGTTGACGATTTGGCCGGTGGGAAGGTAGGGTGATTTCATACGGTGCCTCCTGTGACACGGTGGATTTTTTTCAATTATACCACAGCAGCGGGGGAATTTACAATGGAGCCGGGAAATTTCTCCCCATTTCCATGTTAAAAACACTTTACGCACAATTAACAACGGCACACTTTTCGACTTAACATTGGATTTGTAGAATGGGCATGTAACAAAGAAAACCCAAAACAAGCTACACAAGAACAAAAGGAGAAATCAAAATCATGAAAAAGATCGTCGCACTGCTGCTTGCCCTGACGCTGGTGCTTGGCCTGGCGGCCTGCGCCGGTGAGTCCAATACGACCACCACGGACAACAGCACCACCACCGACACGACCAACACCACTGATACCACCGACACCACCGATACCACCGACACCACCGATACCACCGATACCACGGACACCACCGACACTGCCATGTCCGGCGCCATCACCGTGATCTCCCGTGAGGAAGGCTCCGGCACCCGCGGCGCCTTCGTGGAGCTCATGGGCGTGGAGACCGACGAGGGCGACATGACCACCGTGGACGCCGAGATCGCCAACTCCACCTCCCTGGTGCAGAGCACCGTGGCCGGCAACAAGAACGCCATCGGCTACATCTCCCTGGGCTCCTATGACGCCACCGCCGTCAAGGCTGTGACCGTGGACGGCGTGGCAGCCAGCGTAGAGGACATCAAGGCCGGCACCTACGCCGTGTCCCGTCCCTTCGTGGTCTGCTACAAGGAGGAGAACCTCACCGACCTGGGCGCCGACTTTGTAAAGTTCATCATGAGCGCCGAAGGCCAGCAGATCCTCAATGACGAGGGCTACATCGCCGCCGACGATGCCGCCGAGTCCTACACCGCCGCTGGTATGTCCGGCAGCCTGAGCATCAACGGCTCCACCTCTGTGGGCCCTGTGATGGAAGTCCTGGCAGAGGCCTACAAGGCGCTCAACCCTGATGTGACCATCGACGTCCAGCAGACCGGTTCCGGCACCGGCATCACCGCCGCCATCGACGGCTCCTGCGAGATCGGCATGAGCTCCCGCGCCCTGAAGGACGAGGAAGCGGCCGAGGGTCTTACCCCTGTGACCATCGCCCTGGACGGTATCGCGGTCATCGTCAACCTGGAGAACCCTGTGTCTGACCTGAGCGCCGAGACCATCCGCCAGATCTACACCGGCGAAATTACCGACTGGAGCCAGGTGGGCTAAAGAGCTTGGGCTCTATGCCGGATCAAGCCTCCCCTTGAGGGGAGGTGGCAGGCCAACGGCCTGACGGAGAGGTGTTGGGGCAGCTGCGATTTCTGCAAGTCTTCCGCACATCGCACTGCGGCCACACCTCTCAGTCAGCCTGCGGCTGACAGCTCCCCTTCACAGGGGAGCCTTTGGGTTTATCCTGTTCCATCCAACCGTTCTCCGCAGCCCTGGAGCGGGAGTGTTGTCGGCTCGAGAAGACGAGCTGAGACCAGTCCCACTGCCTGGCTGCGGCCTTGCAAAGGAGTAGTTATGGCAAAATTCAAAGAAACCGCCATGCAATATGTGTTTTTGGCAGCTGCCTGCGTGTCCATTGCGGCAGTTGCCCTGATCTGCGTATACCTGTTGGGAAACGGCGTGCCGACGATTTTTGAAATCGGCCTTCCCAACTTCTTCGGCTCCACCTGGAAGCCCAGTCAGAACCTCTACGGCATCTTCCCCTTTATCATCGGCTCCATCTACGTCACCGCCGGCGCCATCGTGGTGGGCGTGCCCATCGGCTTGATCTGCGCCATCTTCCTGGCGCGGTTTTGCCCCGACCGCCTCTACCGGGTCTTAAACCCCGCTGTGCGCCTCATGGCCGGCATTCCCTCCATCGTCTATGGCTTCTTCGGCCTGATGGTCATTGTGCCGGTGGTGCAGGAGCTGTTCGGCACCTCCGGCAAGGGTCTGCTCACGGCCTCGGTGCTGCTGGGCATTATGATCCTGCCCACCATCATCGGCACCGCCGAGCCCGCCCTGCGCGCCGTGCCCCAGAGCTACTATGAAGGCGCCCTGGCCTTGGGCGCCACCCACGAGCGGAGCACCTTCACCGTGATCCTCCCGGCGGCTGCCTCGGGCGTCATGTCCGGCGTAATCCTCGGCGTGGGTCGCGCCATCGGCGAGACCATGGCCGTCATCATGATCGCGGGCAACCAAACGAGAATGCCCGGCGGACTCTTGGACGGCCTTCGCACCATGACCTCCAACATCGTGCTGGAGATGGGCTATTCCACCGGCCTCCACCGCCAGGCGCTTATCGCCACCGGCGTGGTGCTCTTTGTGTTCATTTTAATCATCAACACCTGTTTTTCCCTGATGAAGAGGAGGAAGGACGCATGACAAGCAGCGATCTCGCCCAGCCCATGCACAACGGCCGTGCCCGCCGCACCGCCGGGGAAATCATGGCAACCGCCAAGGGGCAGCGCTACTACTCCTGGCTTTTAAAAATCCTCGTCTGGCTGGCCGCCGCCATCACCGCCGGCGTGATTTTGCTCATGGTGGGCTATATCCTGGTTACCGGCATTCCCAATCTCACGCTGGATCTCTTTGCCTGGACGTTCACCACCGACAACCAGTCCATGATGCCCGCCCTGGTCAACACCGTGGTGATGACCCTGCTTACGCTGGTCATGGCCGTGCCCGTGGGCGTGTGCGCCGCCATCTACATGGTGGAGTATGCCAAGCGGGGCAACAAGCTGGTGAAGGTGGTGCGCCTCACCGCCGAGACCCTTTCGGGCATTCCCTCCATCGTCTACGGCCTCTTCGGCATGATGTTCTTCAACATTCTGCTGGGCTGGGGCTATTCCATGCTGGCCGGTGTGGTCACCCTGGCCATTATGATCCTGCCCCTCATCCTCCGCACCACCGAGGAGGCGCTCCTCTCGGTGCCCGACAGCTACCGCGAGGGCTCCTTCGGCCTTGGCGCGGGCAAGCTCCGGACGGTGTTCCGGGTGATTTTGCCTCCCGCCATGCCCGGCATTCTCTCGGGCGTCATCCTCTCCATCGGCCGCATTGTGGGCGAGAGCGCCGCGCTGATCTTCACCTCCGGCTCCGGCAAGGACAACCTCATGCTGGGCAAGAGCGGGAATTTCTTCGCCGACCTCTTTGCACCCCTCTTCCAGTCCACCCGGACGCTGTCGGTGCACATGTATAACCTCATGAGCGAGGGACTTCACATGAAGGAAGCCCAGGCCACCGCTGTGGTGCTCTTAGTGCTGGTCATCGCCATCAACGCCGGCTCTGCCCGCCTGGCCAAGAAGCTCTCGGCCAACGGCCAGCAGTAACAACCCATCCTCCCCATTTCAAAGGAGATTACGATGAATAAAATAACCGTCACCGATTTGAACTTATATTACGGCCAGTTCCACGCCCTCAAGGACATCAACGTGGCCTTCCCCGCCCGGGAAATTACCGCCCTCATTGGCCCGAGCGGCTGCGGCAAATCTACCCTCTTAAAGAGCCTCAATCGCATGAATGATCTGGTGGAGGGCTGCCGCATCACCGGCTCTGTAAAGCTCGACGACCAGGAGGTCTACGGCGGCATGGACGTCAACGTCCTCAGGAAGCGCGTGGGCATGGTATTCCAGAAGCCCAACCCCTTCCCCATGAGCATCTACGACAACATCGCCTACGGCCCCCGTACCCACGGCGTCCTCTCCCGGGTGATGCTCGACGAAATCGTGGAAAAGAGCCTCACCCAGGCCGCCATTTGGGACGAGGTGAAGGATCGCCTCAAGAAGAGCGCCCTGGGACTCTCCGGCGGCCAGCAGCAGCGCCTTTGCATCGCCCGCGCCCTGGCCGTGGAGCCGGAGGTACTCCTCATGGATGAGAGCACCTCTGCCCTCGACCCCATCTCCACGGGCAAGATCGAGGAGCTGGCCATGGATCTCAAAAAGCAGTATACCATCATCATCGTCACCCACAACATGCAGCAGGCCGCCCGTATTTCCGACAACACGGCCTTCTTCCTCCTGGGCGACCTGGTGGAGTTCGGCAAGACAGAGCAAATTTTCTCCATGCCCACCGACAAGCGCACGGAGGACTACATCACCGGGAGGTTTGGCTAATGCGGACGCGATTCGATCAGCAGCTTGGAAAGCTCAACGTGGAGCTCATCACCATGGGCGCCCTCTGCGAGGAGGCCATCGGCCTGGTGGCAGACGCCCTCACCCGGGGCGCCACGGTAAAATCCAACGAAATTAGCTCTCTGGAGGTTCGCATCGACCACAAGGAGCGGGACATTGAGGGCCTTTGCATGAAGCTCCTGCTCCAGCAGCAGCCGGTGGCGGGCGACCTGCGGGTCATCTCCTCGGCACTGAAGATGATCTCCGACATGGAGCGAATCGGCGACCAGGCCGCCGACATCGCCGAGATTTTGCAGTATATCACCGACGCCGAGACCGAGAGCAAGAGCCACATCGCCGAGATGGCCGCGGCGGCAGGCAGAATGGTCACCGACGCGGTGAGCGCCTTCGTGAGCAAGGATCCCCAGCAGGCCAAGGCCGTCATGGCCTACGACGACCAGGTGGACGGCCTCTTTGCTCGGGTCAAGGAGGATCTCACGGCCATGATTTTGGAAAATCCCAAAAACGGCGAAAATTGTCTTGACCTTTTGATGATTGCCAAGTATTTTGAACGTATCGGAGATCACGCCGTGAACATCGCCGAGTGGGTGATGTTCTCCATCACCGGCCGCCACGAGAAAGACGGCCGGGCGTGAGACCGGAGTTTGGCAGCGCGCGGGAAAAAGGCACGCAGGAAGGAGCATCCCTTTGATTTACGTATTGGAGGATGACGACAACATCCGAAAATTAATCCTTTATACCCTCCATGCCAGCGGCTTTGAGGCTGAGGGCTTTGCCCGTCCATCGGCCTTTTACGAGGCAATGGAGCGGCAGATGCCGCGGATGCTGCTGCTGGACATCATGCTCCCCGAGGAGGACGGCCTGAGCGTGCTCTCCAAGCTCCGCCGCGGGTCGGACACCCATGCCCTGCCGGTGATTTTGCTCACGGCCAAGGGCACCGAATATGACAAGGTGGTGGGTCTGGACGCCGGCGCCGACGACTACCTCCCCAAGCCCTTCGGCATGCTGGAGCTGGTGTCCCGGATCAAGGCGGTGCTCCGCCGCACCGAGCCCGCGGCCCAGGAGGAGTACCGGGTGGGGTCGCTCTACGTCTGCCCTGCGCGGCACATCGTCCGGGCGGACGGCCAGGAGGTGAAGCTGGCGCTCAAGGAGTTTGAGCTCTTGTGCGCCCTCCTTCGCTCCTCCGGCGTGGTGCTCACCCGGGATGCCCTCTTGAGCCAAATCTGGGGCTACAGCTTTGACGGCGAGAGCCGCACCGTGGACGTCCACATCCGAAACCTGCGCAAGAAGCTGGGCGAGGCCGGCAACTGCATCGAGACGGTCAAGGGTGTGGGCTATAAGATCGGAGGCACAACCTAGATGACGAAACGAATTTTCCAGGCCATCTGCCTGGTGGCGGCAGCGGTGCTGGTGTGCAGCACGGCGGTGCTGCTGGCGCTTTTCTACGACCAATTTGTCTCTCGCACCCAGCAGGATCTCCGCGCCGAGACGGCCTATGTCGCCCAGGGCGTGGAGGCCGAGGGGGAAAATTACCTGGACGCCCTCAAAGACCGCAGCCGCCGGATCACCCTGGTGGAATCCGACGGCACGGTGGTCTATGACAACCAGACGGATCCCGCCACCATGGAAAACCACGCCGATCGGGCGGAGATCGCCCAGGCGCTTACAAGCGGCAGCGGCGAAGCCCGCCGCATGAGCGCCACCCTGGCGCAGGAGACCTTCTACTGCGCATCGCGCCTGTCTGACGGCAGCGTGCTGCGCCTGGCCGTGACGGAGAACTCCATCTGGGCGCTGCTGCTGGCGGTGCTGCAGCCGGCGGCGGTGGTGGTCATCGTGGTGCTCATTCTCGGCGCCATTCTGGCCAACCGCGTGGCCAGACGCATCGTGGCGCCGGTGAACGCCTTGGATTTGGAGCACCCGGAGCAGAATGACGGCAGCTACGAGGAGCTCTCGCCCCTGCTGAGCAAAATCGCCCGGCAGAAGCGCACCATCGAATCCCAGCTCTCCCAGGCGCAAAAGCGCCAGGAGCAGTTCCGTCTGATTACCGAGAACATGTCAGAGGGACTTCTGGTGGTGGACGATCAGACCAACCTTCTGAGCTGCAACGGCGCTGCGCTGCGCCTGCTGGGACTGTCCAAGCAGCCGGAGAACCCCAGCGTCCTGGCGCTCAACCACGCAGAAAGCTTTCGGAGCGTCGTGCGCGAAGCCCTCTCCGGCCGCCACAGCGAAGGGTGCCTGGAGGTCAACGGCCGGAGCCTGCAGCTTCTGGCCAACCCCGCCGGGGACGACGGCGATACGCCCGGCGCGGTGCTCTTGGTCATGGACGTCACTGAGCGGGAGCAGCGGGAGGGGCTGCGGCGGGAGTTCACTGCCAACGTCTCCCACGAGCTTAAAACGCCTCTCACCTCCATCTCCGGCTTCGCTGAGCTTTTAAAGTCCGGCGTGGTGGAGGAGAAGGACGTCAAGGACTTTGCCAAGAGCATCTACGACGAAGCCCAGCGCCTGATCCACATGGTGGAGGACATCATCCGCCTCTCGGAGCTCGACGAGGGGGAAGTGAGCCGGGAGAGCAGCGAAATCGAGCTCTATGACTTCTGCGCCCAGGAGCTCAAGCGGATGAAGCCCGAGGCCGACCGCCGGAACGTGACCTTGAAGCTCCAGGGCGACCACGCCCAGGTCACCGGCAATCCCCAGATCCTGGGAGAGCTGGTCTATAATCTCCTGGACAACGCCATCAAGTATAACCGCCCCCAGGGAAGCGTCACCGTCACGGTGAGCAGCGGCAAGCGGGTGCGGCTCCAGGTGGCGGACACCGGAATCGGCATTCCCAAGGAGAGCCAGGGGCGGGTGTTTGAGCGGTTTTACCGCGTGGACAAGAGCCGCTCGGATGATGTCTCGGGTACCGGCCTGGGACTCTCCATCGTCAAGCATGCCGCGCAGTTCCACCGCGCCCGGGTGGAGCTCCAGAGCACCGAAGGCAGCGGCACCACCGTCACCGTCACCTTCCCGGCAAATCCGACGGAATAATTGCCTGCCTCGCCGGCACGCAATGGAAAGAGATCGTCAAAAACCGCGCCTGTGAGACTGTCAAAAAACCTCGCAGAAGATGTCCGGGACAGAGCAGCGGGGGGGTGT
>NHCFR00700__coassemble_1404_pt1 | contig 18023 bp, 14 predicted proteins | sample NHCFR00700__metabat2_high_PE_007 | metagenome-assembled genome bin NHCFR00700 | reverse complement strand
TTCCAAAAATCCCGGGTAGGCAGTTGAATTAGTGAAAAGTGAAGAGTGAAAAGTGAAAAAGTAAAAATCCCGAACGCGGCTGCGTTCGGGATTTTTGGTGGGGGAAGGTGGATTCGCTTTTCTGCGGAAAAGCCACGCCGGTTGCGGCGCGCCACCGGCGCACCGCCAAGAGCCGGCTTTCGAATCCACCTTCGAATCAAAAAACGACAACATCAGAAGATGCTGTCGTTTTTGGTGGGGGAAGGTGGATTCGAACCACCGAAAGCACTGCTAACAGATTTACAGTCTGCCCCCTTTGGCCACTCGGGAATTCCCCCATATGCACTTTCTTGTTGAAGAGGTTGGAGCTGGTAGACGGACTCGAACCCCCGACCTGCTGATTACAAATCAGCTGCTCTACCAACTGAGCTATACCAGCAGCTCAACAAGCAAGAATGATTATACACACCTCGACCCATTTTGTCAAGCACTTTTTTAATTTTCTTCCGGCAGCAAAATATCCCAGGAAACCGGCGTTAAAAACGCCCGGCGGAAAGCCGATAGATCCCGGCATAGCGGCAGAAGATACATGGTCTTGGTGACCACAGCCTCCAGTGTCATGTCGTAGGCCTCCACCACGCCGTAGTCCTTTTTGATTTGGTTCCCCACCTGGTAGACGCTCATATCGCTGCCCTCGTAGATCACCTGGGTGGTCATGATCACCACCTTGCCCGCCTCGATCCACCGCCCCACCGCGCCGGCAAAGTCTGCGCTGGCATAGTAGGGTACGCCGCCCACGCCGAAGCCCTCCACGATGAGGGCATGGTACTTGGGCAGCAGCAAATCGAGAATCTCTGCCTGGATCCCCGGGATCAGCTTCAGCACGAACACCGCCGGATCCAGCGCCAGGGAGATCTTCAGCGCTTCGTCCTGGGGGCGGGGCAGCACCGGGTAGACCCGCCTGTCGCGGATCTGGGCAATCTCGGGAAAGCCGATGCTGGAGAAGGCGTGGTAGCTCTTGGTGCGCAGCTTCTTTGCCCGGGTGCCCAGCATCACCTGGCCGTCAAAGACGATGCTCACCCCCCAGGCACTCTTCGAGACGGCGTAGAGAAAGGCGTCGTAGAGATTGCGCCGCCCGTCGGTCTCCCGCTGGCCGATGGACTGCTGGGCGCCGGTGAGCACAATGGGCTTGGGAGAATGCTGGATGAGGTAGCTCAGCGCCGCCGCCGTGTAGGCCATGGTATCGGTGCCATGGGTCACCACAAAGCCGTCATAACGGTCATAGTGGGCAGCGATGGCGCGGGCAATGGCCTGCCAGTGGGCAGGCTGGAGATTGGTGCTGTCGAGCTGAAAGAGCTCCAGCGCATCCACCTGGCAGAGCGAGGAAAGCTCCGGGATGGCGCCCAGCAGCGCGCGGGAGGACAGCTTCGGCACCTTCCCCGCCTCGGTCTCTTGGGTGGCGATGGTTCCGCCGGTGGACAGCATCAAAATTCGTTTCATGGAGTTTCTCCTCGATGCGGGTGGGTTTTTGGCCGCTTCGCGGCGCGGGTCGATGTGGGCATCGACCCCTACGCGCGCTTCTGCGCGCACCTATTCACTCTTCACTTCCGTCAAGCCGCTTTGCGGCGCGGGTCGATCGGAGATCGACCCCTACGGGTGCGGCAAGGATCTGCGGCTCCGATCCCCTCCGGCACTGCGCGCCGCCTCCCCTTGGGCACCAAGGGGAGGCTATTTTCTTACCGCACAGGGCACACGCCGGTGGCGCAGTCGGACAGTCCCAGATCCAGCTCGCTCTCCTCCTGCTCATAGCGGGACAGGAGCGACGGGTTGAAGGGGCGCATGGCCGCTTTGCGCCGGTTGTACTCAGCCTCGTCGATGGCCTCGTAGGGCAGGAGCTCATAGAAGCTGTCGTCATAGCTCAGGAAGGACAGGGCAACCACATCGTCCCAGTTGTCCCAGACCCACTGCTCCACCTCGTCCCACTCGTTGTCCCGGACGTGGACGGTAATGGAACAGTTGTGGTCGACATAGTGGGTCATAAAGAGCTTGTAGTTTTCCAGCTGCTCGATTGCCGACACGTCGCCCTTGACCCGGCCGGCGGGCGCCTTCACCGGGAACTCGATGACCTTGGTGGTGGGGTCGTCGGGATCCTGCCCCACCTCGGGCAGCACCGGGTAGCCCAGCTCCTCGCACACGCGGCAGAGGGGGTCGGTGGCGGTGATGCGCACCCGGCGGATATAATAGGGCGAATGGGAGTAGTGCACGCCGCTGGACACCGTGGGCAGCAGGGACAGCGTGCCCTCGGGCTTGACGGTGGTGGCCAGCAGAGGCTTGGGGCTCCGCAGCCGGGCGGCAATCTCCGCCGCGGCCTGATGGGCAGTCTCCCGGAGGGTATCCAGGAGCTTGGCCTGGGCTTCCTTATCCATGGAGGTGGCGTTGACCATGTCCTGCCAGCCGGTGAGGGAGCAGCCGATGAGCCGGTCGCGCTTTTGCACCAGGTTCCACCGGTGCATCTCCAAATCCCGGCAGGTCATCCGGTAGCCAGCCCGCGCCGACAGACGCTGGGCGTCCAGGAGCTTGGGAAGATCCAGCTTGCCGTCCTCCACAAAGGCCATGACGTTCACCGTGGTGAGGTTACAAAGGCCGTGGCTGTCGAGCAAAATCTCGCCGCAGGGGTTGCAGCCGTTGAAGTTCTCCCGGCGCTTTTTGCCGGCTTCCTCGTTGATCCAGCCGGGCTCGCCGGAGTAGCGCATCTGCTGGAGGTGCCAGTGGAGCTTCTCCCGGGTGGGCTTCTTCTGATAGTAGATGGAGTTGTTGCTCATCTGCCGGTGGGCGATGGACTTGTCGATCTCCCAGCGGCCGGCCACATTGCGGTAGAGCTGGCTCTTGGCCTGGATGCACGTCTCGTCGTCGGCGTCGATGAGGCCGATCTCCGAGGTGCGCCGCACGCCGCCGGAGACCACGTTCTCACCAATGATGTTGGCAATGTCCAGTAGGTCAATGGGCTTGAGGGAAGTCCAGGTCTCCTGGCTCCGCTGGCCGGCGGCCAGGATCACCTTGTGGATCTTATCCAGCATGGCCATCATGGAACCGAAACCGCTGGCCGTGCCGCCGAAGTTCTTCAGGCGCTCGCCCTTGGGACGGATGGAGTCGTAGACCACGATGAGATTCTTGAGGGAGGCATACTCCCGGTTGGTCAGCAGGTCAAAGTAGTGCTGCAGCGCCTGTGCCCAGCCCTCCTTGGAGTCGCCGATGGCCATGGTGGCCGTGTCCCGGGTGAAGGTGAGGTCGGTATACTCCAGGCGGTCGGCGGGCTTCTTGGCATCGTAGGACTTGTGGAGGATCTCCAGGTCGGTGCGCACCGGCGGGAGCTTGTCCGCGTCGCTCTGGAGCACCCGCACGCCCACGCCGCTGCCCACCATCAGGAGGTAGAAGAGGTCGTGGTAGGCCGAAAAGTCGTCGATCACCGTGAAGGCGCAGTTGTAGTTGGCCATGGGGTACTGCTCGGCCACCGGCGTGCCGCCCACCCAGAGGGTACGGCCGGACAGGAACTGGCGCAGATGATAGATGTTATCATAGAGCTTCTCTGCCTCCTCCCGGGAGGTGGGCGCCAGGGAGCAGTTATACTCCACGGCGCGGCGCACTGTCTCCCACCAGAACTCCCGCCGCCCAAGCTTTGGCAGGAAGCGGGAATAGGTGCGCGTATAGACAAAGGCGCCCAGCTGCCCCATGGGGTTGGGGGCGTGCTTATAGGGGCTTAAAAACTCGCGGCTCAAAAGTCCCTCCTGCCAGGTGCCGCTGGTGCGCTCCTTCTCCTTCTCCATGCGGTAGAGGATGTAGGCCTTGGCGGTCTGGTAGTGCATCTGCTCGAAGAGGGTGTCCTCCACGGTGTCCTGAATCTTTTCAATATCGATGATGGCCTTGCCCATCTTGGAGAGCTTGTCGGTGACGGCCTGGGTCATGGCGTCGATGGCGGCCTCGTCCTGCTCGCCGGCCGCCGCCGACGCCAGGGAGATGGCACGGTGGATAAATCCCGCGTCAAATGGTACCACCTTGCCGCTGCGCTTTCTTACGTTCATAGTCTTCCTCCTACTGGTTCGTTCTAGTCGCATACCATATATAGTATACCAAAAATAAAAAAAGTCAATATCTTGACATTTCGGAATCATCTGTTCTTTTTTCCTCCCGGCAGGGGCGCACATTCCACGCCCGGCCTTCATAGGATGTCGGGAAGCCGCCTCCTGGCTTCTCGTTGATCCTTGGAAGGAGGGACTTTTTGTTGGTTCAATTCGACCATGTACAAAAGCGCTATCAGTCCCCCAATGGAGAGATTTCCGCCCTGGAGGACGTCACCTTTTCGGTGATGGAGGGCGATTTTGTGAGTATCGTCGGTCCCTCGGGCTGCGGCAAGTCCACCCTCTTGTCCATTGCCGTGGGCTTGGAGCAGCCCTCGGGCGGGCAGGTATATCTGGACGGTCTGCCCGCCGCCCAGGCCGTTTCCCGCATGGGCTACATGCCCCAGCGCGATGAGCTCTTCCCCTGGCGCACCATCTGGGCAAACGTGACCTTGGGTCTCGAGATCCGGGGTCAAAAGGACGAAGCGCACCTACAGCGGGTGGAAGCGCTTCTCGAGCGCTACGGCCTTCTGGCCTTTCGGAGCAAGCTCCCCGGCCAGCTCTCCGGCGGCATGCGCCAGCGCTGCGCCCTGATCCGCACGCTGGCCACAGACCCGGGACTGCTGCTCCTCGACGAGCCCTTCTCCGCACTGGACTACCAGACGCGCCTCTCTGTCTCCCACGACATCCACGCCATGATCCGCCAGGAGGGCAAGACCGCCATCCTGGTCACCCACGACATCTCCGAGAGCATCAGCATGTCCGACCATGTGGTGGTGCTCTCCGCCCGCCCCGGCCGGGTGAAGTCCATCCACGACCTCACACCGCTGCGGGGTCTTTCGCCCATGGAGCGGCGGGAGCATCCCCTGTTCTCCAAGTACTTTAACGCCATTTGGAAGGAGTTGGAGCTCAGTGCCTGAACGACTCTCCTCCGAGCGACTTACGTATCTGCGCCGCAGAAGTCGGGAAGCCAGGCTCGTCCATATCACCCAGGTGCTTTTGCTGCTCGGTGCCTTTGCCCTGTGGGAGCTCGCCGCCAGAATGGATTGGATCGATTCCTTCCTCCTGAGCAGCCCCAGCCGGATGTGGGAAACCCTGGTGGGGCTCTACCAGAGCGGCGACCTATGGCTGCACCTGGGCACCTCCTGCCTGGAGACTGCTGTGGGCTTCCTCCTGGGCACCGCCGTCGGGACGGTCATCGCCATTTTATTGTGGCTCTCTCCCCGGCTCTACCGCATCATCGACCCCTACCTGGTGGTGCTCAGCGCCCTGCCCAAGACGGCGCTGGGTCCTGTGTTCATTGTTTGGATCGGCGCGGGGCCTGAATCCATCATCGCCATGACTCTGGCCATCTCCCTGGTGGTCACCATTTTGGAGATGCTGGGCGGCTTCCTGGCCACCGACCCCGGAAAGCTCCGCCTCATCGAGACCATGGGCGCCAGCCGCCGGCAGGTGCTCTTCAAGCTGGTGCTGCCGGCCAACTTCGCCACCTTTATCAACGCCCTGAAGGTCAACGTGGGGCTCTCCTGGGTGGGCGTCATCATGGGCGAATTCCTGGTGTCCCGGGCGGGACTGGGGTATCTCATTGTGTATGGATCGCAGGTGTTCCAGATGGATCTGGTCATGGCCTCGGTGCTGCTATTGGCAGTGGTAGCGGCGGGGATGTACCAGCTCATCCGGCTCCTGGAGCGGTCTTTAAAAAAGCGTTTGGAGGGTTCTCAATGAAAAAATGGATCGCCATACTCCTCGCCGCCGTGCTCCTGCTGCTTCCTGCCGGATGTCAGAGCCAGGAGGCGGCGCTGACCACCATCCGGCTGAGCGAGGTCACCCACTCGGTGTTCTACGCGCCCCAGTACGTGGCCATGAGCCAGGGCTTCTTCGCCGAGGAGGGGCTGGAGCTGGAGCTCTTAAACGGCGGCGGCGCCGACAAGGTGATGACCTCCGTCCTCACCGGCGAGGTGGAAATCGGCCTGGCCGGCCCCGAGGCCTGCATCTACGTGCTGCTGGAGGGGCGGGAGAACGCCCCCAAGATCTTTGCCCAGCTCACCCGGCGGGACGGCAATTTCCTCATGGGGCGCACCGACGAGGACTTCTCCTGGGAAAACCTCCGGGGCAAGACCATCATCGGCGGCCGCAAGGGCGGCGTGCCGGAGATGACGCTGGAATATGTGATGAAGCAAAACGGCATTGTCCCCCAGGTGGACGCCACCGTGGACACCACGGTGCAGTTTAACATGATGGCAGGCGCCTTCTCCGGCGGCAACGGCGACTATGTGACGCTCTTTGAGCCCACCGCCACGGAGATGGAGCTGGCCGGTCAGGGCTACATCCTCTGCTCCATCGGGGAAGAGAGCGGGGAGATCCCCTATACGGCCTACTTTGCCGCCGGGGACTATATGGAGAAGAATCCCGAGATCATCCAGAAGTTCACCAACGCCATTTTTAAGGGGCAGCAGTGGGTGATGACCCACACCGACGCCGAGGTGGCTGAAGCCCTCGCCCCCTACTTCCCCGACACAGACCTCTCGGTGCTGGAGACCGTCTCGGCACGCTACCGCTCCATCGGCGCGTGGAACGAGACTCCTGCCATGGGAGAGGAAGGCCTCAACCGCCTCCAAGACGTGATGGAGGAGGCCGGAGAGCTCCAGGAGCGGGTGGAGTTTCAGCAGCTGGTAGACAATTCCTACGCAGAAAAAGCCGTCAATTCCTGACGTTTTCCCCCATATTTCCCCATCATAGGAGCCATTTATCGGGCGCGCGGCCTCTGCCGCGCGCCTCCTTGGCGTCTCTTGGGCAAATCGCCCTATTTTTTCTTCATTCTTAATGGAAACTTAACACTTTCCCATATTTATTTTTAAGAGATTTTCCTGTACAATGGGGTCGAACAAAGGAAATCCGCAATGTTTTGCTGCTGGATGCAGTTCGGATGCAAATACTACGTATGATGACAAATAAGCATAAAAAACTCATCTCTGCCGCCGGGATTGCCCTGTTCCTGCTGCTGTCGTTGGCGATCTTCTGGTTTGTAGGAAAGCCCTTTTTAGCCTTTGTCTCCGAACCGGAGAAGTTCCGCCTGTGGGTGGACGGCCACGGCATCTGGGGACGGCTGGCCTTCCTGGGGATGATGCTCTTGCAGGTCTTTGTGGCCATCATCCCCGGCGAACCCCTGGAGATCGGCGCCGGATACGCTTTCGGCGCCGTGGAGGGCACCATGCTCTGCATCCTCGGCGCGGGAATTGGCAGCGCGCTGGTCTTCTTCTTTGTGCGGCGCTTCGGCGTCAAGGCTGTGGAGGTCTTTATTCCCCGGGAAAAGATCCAATCGGTTCGCTTCCTCAACGACCCCAAGCGGCTCTACCCCCTCATCACCATCGCGTTTCTGCTCCCCGGCACCCCCAAGGACGTGCTGTGCTACTGCGCCGGGCTCACCCCCATCCGCTTTCGCCACTTCCTCTGGATCTCCAGCATCTGCCGCCTGCCGTCGGTGGTCACCTCGGTACTGGGCGGCAATGCCCTGGGCAGCGGGAATTGGCAGGCCGCCATCTGGATTTTCCTTGCCACCATGGCCGTCAGCCTCATCGGCCTGTTGATCTACAAACGTATCAGTCGATTTAGAGAGGAACATCATCATGGAGCCAATTGAAATCATTCGCATCATCAACTTTACCCTGGCTGCTCTGTTCGTCATCTGCTACGCCTATCAGTTCGTCTATCTCGCCATTCCCTTCCTCAAAAAGGACAAGCCCCACCGTCCCGCCGTACTCCACCGCTACGCGGTTTTGATCTCGGCGCGCAATGAGCAAAACGTCATCGGTCACCTCCTGGACTCCATCAACGCCCAGGACTATCCCAAAAACCTCGTCACCGTCTTCGTGGTGGCCGACAACTGCACCGACAACACCGCCCAGGTGGCGCGGGAGCACGGCGCCGTGGTCTATGAGCGTTTCAACCACGTGAAGGTGGGCAAGGGCTACGCCCTCAACGAGCTGTTGGGACATATCGAGCGGGACTATGGCCGCGTGTTCGACGCCTTTATGGTCTTCGACGCCGACAATCTCCTGGAGCCCAACTACATCACCGAGATGAACCGCACCTTCTCCGATGGCTATGAGATCATCACCAGCTACCGCAACTCCAAGAACTACGCTGACAACTGGGTCTCCTCCGGCTATGCCCTGTGGTTCCTGCGGGAGGCCGCCTTCCTCAACCACTCCCGCCACCTTTTGAAGACCAGCTGCGCCGTCTCCGGCACCGGCTTCCTCTTCAGCCGCCGAATCCTGGAGCAGCGGGGCGGATGGAACTTCTACCTCCTCACCGAGGACATTGAGTTCACCATTGCCAACGTCATCGCCGGGGAGCGCATCGGCTACTGCAAGGACGCCGTCTTCTACGACGAGCAGCCCACCACCTTCCGCCAGTCCTGCCGCCAGCGGATGCGCTGGGCACGGGGTTATGTGCAGGTCTTCCAGGCCTACGGCCTTAAGCTCCTCACCGGTATTCCCAAGCGCAACGGCTTCGCCTGCTTCGACATGGCCATGGCCATCATGCCTGCCATCGTCCTCACTGTGGTGGGCATCGCCACCAACGCCGCTGCTGCCGTGCTGGGCTTCCTGGCCGGGCAGAATGTGCTCATCGCGCTGTGGTCTGCCACCCAGTTCCTGGTGAACAGCTATCTTCTCATGCTCTTCGTGGGCGCCGTGACCACCGCTTCCGAGTGGAAAAACATCCGCGCCACCATCGCCCAGAAGATCCTCTATACCTTCACCTTCCCCCTCTTTATGCTCACCTACATCCCCATCTCCTTCGCCGCCCTCTTCAAGCGCGTGGAGTGGAAGCCCATCGAGCACTCCGTGTCCGTCTCCCTGGCCGACATGAACCGCCGCGCCAGCTAACATTCCCATTCTTCCGCCGCAGCGAAAACGCTGCGGCGGATTTTTTGTTCCGGTTTTCCCGGCTCCGGCACCAAATTCCCTATTTACCCACTTGTGCTTTGCCAGGAAATAGGTTACAATAATGTCATCTATCCGTATCCCCTGCCCGCGGGTATTCTGCCCGTAGGGCTGCTCTTTGCCCCAGTGGGGCTTTAATGGAATGGTAAGGAGGTTCCTCTATGATTCGTCTATCTACGGACCGGGGGCTCATCGCCGTGGACAGCGCTGTCTACACCAACATCGCCGGGCACGCCGCCACCAACTGCTTCGGCGTCAAGGGCATGGTCGTGCGCTCCATGACCGACGGCCTGGTTCATCTGCTGCGCCGGGAGGCCATGGGCAAGGGTGTGAAGGTCGCCTTCTGTGAGGACGGCTCCATCGTCATCGACCTGCATATCATGGTCAACCGAGGCGTCAATCTGGCCGCCATCGGCGCTTCCATCATCAGCGAAGTCAAATACAATGTCACAAAATCCACCGGTACTACCGTCAAGGCCGTGAACGTCTATGTGGATTCCATCACTGTGGATTAAGTGTGAAATCACACATGGAGGTGTAATACTTTGATGATTACCATGGACGGTGCGGCATACCGGAGAATGCTTCTCTCCGCCGCCGCTTCCATTGAACGAAATAAAGAAGCCATCAACGAGCTCAACGTCTTCCCCGTGCCCGACGGCGACACCGGCACCAATATGAGCATGACGCTCAATACCGCCGCTCAGGATCTCAAGCGTGTGGAAAATCCCACCCTCACCAAGGCCGCCGATATCGCCGCCTCGGCCATGCTCCGTGGCGCCCGGGGCAACTCCGGCGTCATCCTCTCCCTGCTCTTCCGGGGCTTTTCCAAGGCGCTGAAAGGCTTGGAGGAAACCGACGGCGTGGGTCTCGCCAGCGCCATCAACGCCGGTGTGGAAGCAGCCTACAAGGCCGTGATGAAACCCGCTGAGGGCACCATTCTCACCGTCTCCCGCCTTTCCGGCGCCGCTGCGGCGGAGTTTGCCGCGGAAAACGCCGACCTGGACGCTACGCTGGTGCGCGCCATCGAGGCCGCCAAGGAAGCCCTGGCTGAGACCGTCAACCAGAATCCGGTGCTCAAAAAGGCCGGCGTGGTGGATGCAGGCGGCATGGGCTTTGTGACCATCCTCGAGGGCATGCTCTCCTCCCTCCGCGGCCAGGACATTGAGCCGCCCGCCGAGGGCGAGACCAAGGCCGGCGCCGACTTCGCCGCCCTCACCGATGAGGATATCACCTTCACCTTCGACACGGTGTTTATTGTCCGCAAGACCACCGACAAGTCCATCGAGCCCTTCCGCGCGTATCTCGCCTCCATCGGTGACAGCCTGGTCATCGGCGAGGATGACGACGCCTTCAAGGTGCACGTCCACACCGATATCCCCGGCGCCGCCCTCACCGAGGCGCAGAAGTACGGCACGCTGGAGCTGGCCAAGATTGAAAACATGCGCACCCAGTACGAGGACATGGCCGCCGGCCGCAAGCCCCAGAGCACCGACGACTTGGAGGATCCCGAGGAGGCGCCCGCCGTGGCTGCGCCGGAGAAGAAATACGGCGTGGTGTCCGTTTGCGCCGGCGCAGGTCTTGCCTCTGTGTTCCAGGATCTGGGCGTAGACAATATCATCCAGGGCGGCCAGACCATGAACCCCTCCACAGATGATATCCTAAAGGCCATCAACCGCACCCCGGCGGAGATTGTCTATGTGCTGCCCAACAACAAGAACATCATCATGGCTGCCGAGCAGACCATTCCCCTCTCGGACAAGAAGGTCATCGTGATTCCCAGCAAGACTGTGCCCCAGGGCATCACCGCCATGCTGAACTTTGACCCCGAGCAGGACGCCGAGGCCAACACCGCCGCCATGACTGAATCCCTGGCCGGCGTGACCACCATGCAGATCACCTACGCCGCCCGCGATTCCGACTTTGACGGCCGGGAGATCCACCAGGGCGACTACCTGGGACTCTACAACGGCTCGCTGCTGGACACCACCCCCGATCTCGGCCAGCTCCTTGCCGACATGGCCAAGAAGACCGCCGAATCCGGCTGCGAGTTCATCAACATCTTCTACGGCGCCGACATCCGCGAGGAGCAGGCGCAGGACGCCCTTAAGTGCTTCACCGAGCACTGCCCCGGCGCGGAGATCAACCTTCTCTCCGGCGGTCAGCCCGTGTACTACTTCCTCATTTCCGCAGAATAATTTCTCCCGCTGTCCCAGAGGCAGCGGGAGTTTTTAGAAAGGAGTATCTTATGACATATCACGAGATGTTCGAAAAGGTCAAGGCTATGCTGGCCGATGTCGATGTCAGCGGCGTTGGGGAGCATCTGGCCTTCCAGTTCAACGTGACCGGCGAAGCCGCCGGGGCGTTCTATGTGGAGGTAAAGGACGGTACCCTCCATGTGGAGCCCTACACGTACAACGACCGGGACGCCGCCTTCACCCTCAGCGCTGAGACACTCTTTAAAATCGCGGCGCGGAAAATGGATCCCATCCTGGCTGTGACCCTCGGCAAGCTCAAGGTGGAGGGCAACATCACCAAGGCACTGAAGATCAAGGATTTTTTGAAATAAGATCTACGCCGCACTTGGGGCATGGCGATGTGCGGAACATTTGCGAGCATCGCAGCTGCCCCAACACCTCTCCGTCAGGCCGCTGGCCTGCCACCTCCCCTCAAGGGGAGGCTTTTGGGCGATCGGCGAGCAACCCCTAACGCAAAAAAGACTGGGCAGGTTGCCCAGTCTTTTTTTGCGTTATCCGCGGGCGGCAGCTTCGATGTCGCCCACCATATATAAGGAGCCGTAGGCCAGCACCACGCCGTCGGCGCCTGCCAGCTTCTTGGCCAGGGCGACGCCCTCGGCCACGGTATCGCAGGCGGTGACGGGCTTGCCGAACCGCTCCAAATAGGTTTTCAGCTCCTGCGCCGGGAGGGCGCGGGGGTTGGGCGGCGTGACGGTGACAAACTCGGCGGCATACTGCGCCATGTCCTGATACATGTCGCCATAATCCTTGTCAGCCAGGACACCGGTGAGAATGGTCAGGCGCTTGCCGCCCAGGTAATCCCGGACATTATTGACCAGCGCCTCGATGCACTGGGGATTGTGGCCGCCGTCCACAATGAAGAGGGGGTTTCTCGCCACCAGCTCGAACCGTCCCGGCCAGGAGACGGAGGCGATGCCTTCCCGCATAGCCTCGTCGGAGATGGTAAGACCCCGCTCCCGTAAGGCCTTTACAATGGTGAGCACCACAGCAGCGTTATAGAGCTGGTGCTTCCCCAACAGCGGCAGGTGAATCCCAAGGTAGGGACCCCAGTCGAAAACCTGCCCCTCCAGGGAAGCGCTGACCAGGTGGATGCTGTCAAAGTCCGCGGGCATCCATTTGGCGCCTACCTCTTTACAGCGGGCGTCAATGACCGCCTCCACCGAGGGCTTCTCCCGGTAGGTGACGGCGATGGTGCCGGGCTTGATGATCTTGGATTTGGTCTCACAGATCTTCTCCAGGGTGTCGCCCAAAAATTCCGTGTGATCCAATCCGATGTTGGTGAGCACGGCCACCAAAGGCGATTGGATGACGTTGGTGGAGTCCAGCTCGCCGCCCATGCCCACCTCCAGGCTCACCACGTCGCAGTGGTGGCGCTTGAAATACTCCATGGCAATGCAGGTGACCAATTCAAATTCCGTGGGGTGATCCTCCATGGACTCGGCCAGGGGCTTGACAAATTCCGTAATTTCCGCCAACTCCTCGTCGGAAATGCACTGTCCGTCCACCTGCATGCGCTCGTGGAAGCGGAAGATATAAGGCGAGGTATAAAGACCGGTGCAGTAGCCCGCCTTGCGGAGAATGCTGGCCGTCATGGCGGCAGTGGAACCCTTGCCATTGGTGCCGGCGATGTGGACAAATTGCAGCTGATTCTGGGGATTTCCCATCTTCTGGAGGAGCTCCTGGGTACGCCCCAGGCCGGGGATGCTTCCCTTCCAGCAGACGGAGTGGATGTAGGTAAGGGCTTCTTCGGGTGTCATGGTGACTCCTTCTTTCCATAAAATCCCCGGGGCGGCGATGCAGCCCCGGGAAATGCTTTGCTTATTGTTCCTTCGCCTTGGGCGGCCAAACGCCCATGCTGTTGAAAATCTTGGACTGGAACAGCAGCCGGATGACGACGATGTAGATCACGCTCACCACAGCAAACTGCACGCCCCGGGTACCCAGGTTGATGAGGAAACCCTCAAAGAAGGGGCCCTTGCTATAGTAAACATAGGCCAGCGCGGCACTCTGCCACAGCCAGGAACCCAGGATCACCGCCGGCAGGATGGTGACCATCAGCCGCCAGACCGTGACCTTCTCCGCCAGGTACCGGCGGAAGATGCCGCCGAAGACGCCGTAGAGAATGGGCGGCAGGCAGAAAATGGGGTTATAGCCGTAGCCGGAGAACAGGCAGCCCACCAGATCCGAGGTGAAGCCCACCATGCCGCCTGCCACGGGTCCAAAGAGAATACCGGCCACAATGGTGGGAATGGCTTCGATGGAGAAGCGGCTGTAGGCATTGGGCATGAGTCCCATGAGCCGCGCCAGCACCACCTGCAGTGCGGCCAGCATGGCGCAATAGGCCAGAGTTTTGGTGGTCATGCTGCGCTTGGATTTGGCGGTCATTACCGCTGCGTTTCCGTGTTTTGACATAAAAATAGCCTCCAATCAGAATTTTGGAGGAGGTTGTTTTCTCTATATAAAACATGCCAGACCCAAAGATAAGCAGGGTCTCTTGCTTAGGCGGTTGCGAGAACAGCATCGCGGAGCAAGCTCCTTCGCCCGGTGGCAACCTCCCATCCAACCGGTACTTGACGCGCTGCCTCTACTCCCTACAGCATGTATATTGTATGGCTTTATTGTACATGATTTTTCGGAAAAAGCAAGAGGTTTGGCAAGTTTTTTCGGTTCAGAAGAGAGACCGACAAAAATTGTGCGGCCGGGTGTTCCTGAGAACATCCCGGCCGCTGGAGGAAGACTCAATTTTAATTGCCGAAGTAGTTCCAGAAGTCCTGGAATTCATCGGGTATGGTGGGCATCTGGCTCCCCTGGTTGGGATCCTGAGCCTGGGCATCCTCGGTGGTAGTCTCTGTGGTCTGGGGCTTTTCGTCCAGGGTCACGGTGAGGGTGATCTCTTCACCGTTGCGGTAGACCACCATCTCCACGGTGTCGCCGGCATTGACCTTTTTGAGCTGTGCGGAGAGGTCATTGCGGGATTCCACCGCCACGCCGTTGAAGTTGGTGATGATATCGCCAACCTGGACGCCGGCTTTCTCGGCGCAGCTGCCTTCCTCCACTACTTCCACGCGGGGTCCCACCGGCAGGCCATAGTAGCCGCTGGCTTCGGCGGTGAGATCTCGAATCTGGATGCCCAGGTACGCAGTCTTCACATAGCCGTACTCCACCAGGTCGTAGGCGACGCGCAGGGCGTCGTTGATGGGAATGGCAAAGCCCAGACCCTCGATGGTGGTGCCGGAGGAAGTGGAACCGGAGTACTTGGCGCTGGTCACGCCGATGACATTGCCGTCCATGTCAAAGAGGGGGCCGCCGGAGTTGCCGGAGTTGATGGCGGCGTTGGTCTGGAGCATGTTCTGGGGGTTGCCGTCGGTGTTGATCTCCCGGTTCAGAGCGCTGATGATGCCGTTGGTCATGGTCCAGGTCAGCTCGCCCAGCGGGTTGCCGATGGCCACAACCGATTCGCCCACCTGGAGGTTGTCGGAGTCGCCGACGCTCACGGGCTGGAGCCCCTCTGCCTCGATCTTCAGCACGGCGATGTCATAGCTGCTATCGCCGCCCACCAGCTGGGCGTCGTAGCTCTCGCCGTTGTAAAGCGCCACCTTGATGGTATCGGCGCCTTCCACCACGTGCTGGTTGGTGATGATGTAGCCGTCCTCGGAGAGGATAAAGCCGGTGCCAGCGCTGGCAGACACGGCCTGCTGGCCAAATACATTGGTGGTGGCCTCTGTGGTGATGCCCACGACGGAGTTGACCGCCAGGGCGTAGACCTGGGACTCGGTGAGGCTCTTGCCGGTGTCATTGGTGGGCAGCTCGTCGGGGAGTGCGTGGGAAACCAGCTGGTAGTCGGTGCCGTCCTCTTCGGAAGCATCGGTGGCATCGCTGGAAGTGGCCTGCACAGCCTCCTTATCATCACTATGAATGCCGTTGATGGCGGCGGTCAGTGCCGAGCCGCCCACGCTGCCCAGCAGCGCCACCACCAGAAGCATTGCTACAATTTTACCTGTGATCTTACCCTTTTTCTCGGGCTTCTTGGGGTCTCCAGAAGGAGCGCCCTGCCCGTTCGAAGGGGGATAGTCGCCCATGGGCTCACAGCTGAAATGCATCGTATTGTTTTCATCCATAATGGATCGCTCCTTGCTTCATTTGATGGTCATATCCTACTAAACAATTATGACCAATGTATGACCATTGAAAAAACGAAATTTGAATTTTTCCGCCGCGCCGGCCTCCCCGGCAATGGGCACCTCATCCAGCTTTCCCCGCTTGCCCCGGGGCTATGCGCAACGTTTCAGCGGCAGTACGTTGGCTCCATCATCCACCATTTGCAAGTTAATATTTTTAAAAATTCATATTTCGACCACTCAACCATTTAAACTTGAGGATCTCAGAAAAAAATGAAATTTCTCAAATTTAATGTTGCATTTTTCTCAATTTCCCTGTATTATATATTTAGAGTTTTACTGTAATGAAGGAGGCTGCACCAATGATTCTACCCGAGACCAACGAATACATGCTGCGACTGAAGGAATTGATGAAAAATCAATATACCTTTAAAGCAAACGAGCACGACGACCCCAACATCAAGCGCGGCCTCCGCAATGCAGACGGCACCGGCGTCCTGCTGGGCATCACCAACATCGGCTCTGTCCAGGGCTACACCATCCAAGACGGCGAGCGCATGCCCGCCCCCGGCCAGTTGTACTACCGCGGCATCAGCGTGGAAGACATCGTGGAATCCCATCGCAAGAACAAGACCTTCGGCTTCACCGAGGTGGTGTTCCTGCTGCTGGTGGGCAAGCTCCCCACCCGGCAGCAGCTGGATGAGTTTGAGAATATGCTCTTCCAGGCGCGGCAGCTGCCCAAGGGCTTCGTGGAGGACATGATTCTCCGCGCTCCCAGCAAGGATATCATGAACAAGCTGGCGCGCAGCGTTCTGGCACTCTACTCCTACGACGACCGTCCCGATGATCTCTCCCCCGAGAACCTCATGCGCCAGTCCATCGAGCTGGTGGCGCGGTTCCCCTCCATCGTCGCCCACGCCTTTGCCACCAAGCGCCACTACTACGATCACGACTCCCTCTATATCCACAATCCCAACCCTGAGCTCTCCGTGGCAGAGGACTTCCTGCGGATGCTCCGCAAGGACAACGCCTTCACCAACGACGAAGCCCGCCTCCTCGACTTGATGCTCATGATCCACGCCGAGCACGGCGGCGGCAACAACTCCACCTACGTCTGCCGCGCCATGTCCTCCAGCCGTACCGACAGCTACAGCGCCATCGCCGGCGCCGTGGGCTCGCTGAAGGGTCCCCTCCACGGCGGCGCCAACGCCAAGGTGATGCAGATGTTCCGTGACATCGAAGAGCATGTCCACGACTTCACCGACGAGGATGAGATTACAGCCTATTTGGCCAAGATCCTCCACGGCCAGGCCAACGACGGCTCCGGCAAGATCTACGGCCTGGGTCACGCGGTGTACACCGTGTCTGATCCCCGGTGTGAGCTTCTCAAGAAGTACTCCCGCACCGTGGCGGAGAAGTCCGGCCACCTGGAGGAATTAGAGCTCATGCAGCGCATTGAGAAGTGCGGCATTCCCCTGATTACCCGCATGAAAAACCTGACCATGCCCATCTGCGCCAACGTGGATCTCTATTCCGGCCTCATTTACGAATGCCTGGGCATTCCCCAGGAGCTGTTCACCCCCCTCTTTGCCATTGCCCGCGTGTCCGGCTGGTGCGCCAACCGCATGGAAGAGGTGCTCACCTGCAACCGCATCCACCGTCCCGCCTACCGCGCCACCAAGCTCCACGTGCCCTATGTGGAGATGGCCGACCGGAAGTAATGTTCCAGTCCCTTCCGCTCCCCCCGCACCACAATGTGGCGTCGGGGGGAGCTTTTTTTGCATTTTGGGGTTATACTATTTCTATATTATTTCAAATTCAGAAGGAGGATAACATGGAACGACTACGAATAACGGAAGCGCGGCTTCATGCCTTCGCCAGGCAGTTGGAGGAAGAGGAGCGAAGCCGCGCCACAGTGGAAAAGTATATGCGCAGCATCCGGCAGTTTGCCCAATGGCTCAATGGCCAACCGGTGACCAAAGCGGCGGTGGGGGCGTGGAAAGAGACGCTGCAGCAGCGTGGTCAGGCCTCTGCCACGGTCAACGCCAAGCTCACAGCGCTGGATCGGTTTTTGATGCTCCAAGGCTGGTCGCACTGCCGGGTAAAGCACCTGCGGGTGCAGCGGCGCCTATTCCGCACGCCGGAACGGGAGCTTGACCGCAGCGAATATGCGCGGCTGGTGGAGGCGGCGCAAAAATATAACCCTCGTACCGGCCTAGTGATGGAAACCATCTGCGCCACGGGAATTCGCGTGAGCGAGATGCAGTATATCACGGTGGAAGCCGTGCTCCAAGGGAAGGCAGAAATCTCCCTCAAGGGGAAAATCCGCACCATCCTGCTGCCGGGAAAGCTCTGCCGGAAGCTGATGAAATATGCCAATAAGCAAAAAATCGCCTCCGGCGAGATTTTTCTCACCAGAAGCGGAAAACGGCTTTCGCGCAAACAGATCTGGGCGGAAATGAAAGCAGTCTGTGACATGGCTGGGGTGGCCAAAACCAAGGTATTCCCCCACAATCTGCGACACTTGTTTGCGCGGGTGTTCTACCAGGCATGCCGGGATGTGGCAAGGCTTGCCGATGTGCTGGGGCACAGCTCCATCGAAACCAC
>NHCFR00700__coassemble_1346_pt1 | contig 19139 bp, 17 predicted proteins | sample NHCFR00700__metabat2_high_PE_007 | metagenome-assembled genome bin NHCFR00700 | reverse complement strand
GTCTCAATTCCAATGATACCAAATTGAAATAAAATTGTCGCGGAAATGTTGTTGCATCCTTGGGGTGCCATGGGCTATACTGGAAGAGAGGCGAAGCAGCTTTTCTGCGCGTCTCATTTCATCGTATCAGGAGGGATTCTTATTCGTACCAGTGAGAAACGTGCCAAGAAAATCTGGTTGATCGCCGGAATTGCCGTGGCCGCCGTGGCGCTCATGGTGTTTCTCGGTGTTTTGATTTGGGGCTTGAGCCTGAAAAACAGCGACAAGGTATTTCCCAATGTCTGCGTGTCGGGTGTGAACATCGGCGGCATGGAGACGGAGGAGGCCACCCAGGCGCTGGAGAGCACTCTGGCCTCCACCCACGCCACCCGTACCCTCACCGTGGTTTTGCCCGACCGCAAGCTGGTCTTTGACCCGGAGATGGCCAACACCCCCATGGACACGGAAGCCATGGTGGAGGCGGCTGTGGACTACGGCAAGGACGGCGGCGTCTTCCAGGTCATCGGCACCTATTTAGCCTGCAAGAAATCGGCCTATCTTCTGGATCTGGAGAACTTTCTCCAGGTGGACACGGAGTATATCCGGGAACTGATCGACAAGACCGCCCAGGATGTGGAGCGGGACGTGGTGCAGTCGGAGATCACCATGGACGAGGAAAACAGCGTCATTCGAATCCAGCTGGGCTACACCGGCCGCAAGCTGGACGCCGACAAGCTCTATGACCAGGTGCTGGAGGCCTATCACTCCGGTGATCTGTCCGACATTACCTTTAACTATGATCTCACGCCCTACGACATTGTGGATCTGGCGGCCTACTATAATGAGTATTGTACCCCCGCCAAGGACGCCTATTACGACAACGAGACCAAAACCGTGGTCAAGGAGGTGGTGGGCTACGGCTTTGACCTGGCCGCGGCCAACCAGCAGCTGGCCTTGGCGGAGGAGGGCTCAGTCATCGAGATCCCCCTGGACGTCATGGAGCCGGAGGTCACGGCGGAGGAGTACATGGAGAAGTACTATCCCGAAACCCTGGCCTCGTACAACAGCCCCTACTACCCCAATGCCAACCGCACCACCAACCTGATTCTGGCCTGTAAGGAGATCGACGGCACGGTGCTCGAGCCCGGCGAGGTCTTCTCCTTCAACGAGACCGTGGGCGAGCGCACGGCGGAGAAGGGCTATAAGGAGGGCATCATCTACGCCGACGGCGGCTCCAGCGAATCCGAGGTCGGCGGCGGTATCTGCCAGGTGGCTTCCACCATCTATTATTGCGCGCTCCTGGCCGACTTTCAGATCGTGGAGCGGGAACCGCATATGTATGTGGTCTCCTACGTCAAGGAGGGCTGCGACGCCACGGTCTACTGGGGCGCTACGGATTTCAAGTTCAAGAACACCAATGAGACGCCCATTATGATCACCGCCGAGGCATCGGACGGCTATGTGCGCATTGCCTTCAAGGGCACCAACGAGCACGATTACACCGTCCAGATGACCTCCGAGTGCATCTCCACCATTCCCTACGAGGAGATTGAGGAGCTCGACGAGACCAAGCCCGAGGGCTACCGCCAGCTCAAGCAGGAGCCCCACACCGGCTATGTCTACTGGAGCTACAAGAACTATTACGATCTGGATGGCAACTTCCTCCGCACGGAAAAGTGCGATATCAGCGAGTACGACAAGTACGATGCCATCTATATTGTCGGCCCCGAGCCGGAGCCGGAGCCCGAGCCAGAGCCGGAGGAGCCCGAGGTGCCGGAGAATCCGGAGAATCCAGAGGAAGGGGACGAGGATCTCACCCTGGATGATATCCTCAATGGCTCACTCTTCCATTAACACGCAGGGCGCGCTGCTTTCTTGCAGCGCGCCCTTTGGCGATATGATCGGTGCACCACGTAGGGGTCGATCTCCGATCGACCCGAGCCGCAAAACGGCCTGGCACCAGCCTCCAGCACCGTCGTTGGAGCGGCCATTGTGTCCGCAACTCCACCGCGCCTGTAGGGCGGCATGCCCTCATGCCGCCGCTGACGGCAGCGGCGACTCTATTGAAGGCTTGCGGTGGAGGCATCGTGCCGCGCCGCGGCATCACAGCCCCACAGCATGAAATCCATCCCGGCGCAGCACCAGCGCCTCGGTGAAGCCGCAGCTTCGCAGCAATTCCGCCGACTCGCGGTAGTGACAGGTGAGGTTGCGGGAATCGTGGCAGTCGCTGGTGAGAATTACCTGCCCGCCCATCTCCCGCAGTGCTTTCAGGAGAGGCGGCGCCGGGTAGGGAACGGTGCGATAGCCACGGGCGATGGCGCCGGTGTTCACCTCCACGGCCATGCCCCGGGAGACGGCTGCGTCCATGGCCTCCAGGGCGGCAGTGCGGTAGCGGGGATCGTCCTCGTCAAAGAGTGCCCCGCCCTCGTTGAACTTGGCCACCAGATCCAGATGCCCGGCAATCTGCGCCGGGCTCTTTTCGTAGGCGGCGGCACACTGGGCAAAGTACGCCTTGCAATAGGCATAGGGGTCGGCGAAGCGGGCAATGTGGGAAACCGTCTCCTCCCGGCTCAAGTCCACGCACAGGAGCTCTCCCTGGTGGGCGAAATAGTGCACGGATTCGATGAGATAATCGTAGGGGAAGGCGCTGTAGGGCGCAAGAGAATCGTGCTCAACGCCCAGGAGAATTTCAAGCTTTCCCTGATACTGCCGCTGGAGTGCCAGCACGGCCTCCTGGTAAGCCTGCTCCTTCTCAGGCGTCATGGCGGCGGAATCGTAGGCGGCGGCGCCGTGGCCGGAAAAGCCCAGGGACACGAACTGTAAGGCCAGGGCAGCCTCGGCCATGGCCTGGGGCGTGTCGGCACCGTCACAGAAGACGGTGTGGGTGTGGATACAGGAGCGGAAGAGCTCACACATCCCCAAAAACCTCCCTTCCGGCTGCTGCGCCTGCGGCGTTTGTGCAGGTCGCATAAGAAAGCCGGTATAATTTTTACATGGATACAAATTCTTCAAGGTTTGTTTTCATTTCGGTCACCGGACGTTCAAGAATTCCTTCGGCGTTTGGAGTATGATAATGCCATCAGGAGGTGATACGAAGCGAGCGATTAAAACCCCATAAATATTAATTAAAAACCTCATTTTTTCCTTTCTTTCTCTCTCTCACACCAATATATCTCCCTTTTCTCTTTCTTCCTCTTTTTCTTTCTCTTTTTCCTGCATATGCCGATGCCGCGGAAATCTCCGAGGATAGCCAAACGGCATATGTACACCTTCAAGCAATGCCGCCCGGCGTGACGAACCGGGCGGTTTTTTTATGCTTCCACCGGCGCTGCAGGGACATCGTGATGCAGGGGCAGGGTAATTCCCACCCGGAAGGTCTTTTGCAGGGGATAGATGTCCAGAGTACCATGGTGGGCTTCCACGGTCTGGCGCACGGACTCCAGACCGATCCCCAGCTGTTCGCTGCCCCGCTTGCGGGAGAGGAAGCGGGTACCGGTGCGCTGGTAGCGGCCGTCGTAGCTGTTTTCCACCTTGAGGAAGAAGGTGGACTCCGCGGCGCGCACCTGGATGGAGAGGCTTCGCGCTCCTTCGGGACAGCGCTGGCAGCCTTCGATGGCGTTTTCCATTAGATTTCCCAGCAAGGCGCACCATTCCAAATCGGTGAGCGGCAGCCCCTGGGGGATGTTGAAGGTCAGCTGGGCGCGGATGTGGTATTTTTCCGCGGCAGCCTGGTAGAATTGCAGCAGCGCATCCACAGCGGCACGGTTGGAGAAGGTGCCTGGGGCAATGGCATTCCCCGGCTTGAGGGTATGGGGCAAGGCCTCCAGGTAATGCATGAGCTCCTCCTGGGCGTGGGCGGTTTCCGGCTGACTTTTTACCTGGCTGGCCAGCTCTGCAATGGTGCGCACATGTTGGCGCACGTCATGGAGGAGCCGCCGGTTCTCCGCTATATATTGCGCAGTTCGGTTGGCATACTGCATCTGCATGGCGTACTGGCGTTCCATCTGCCGGTGCTCTTCGGCAAAGGCCAGGGAACGGGCGTAGGCAGCGAGAATGTCTCGCCAGAGCGACAGGCCGATGGCCACAATCATGGCCAGGGTACCCCACTCGCTGAACCATCCGGCGAGGCGGGGCTCAAACTGCGGCAGCAGCCGATCCCAGATCAGAAGCGTTGCATAGAGCGTGGAGGCATAAAACAGCGGCGCCATCTTCAGCTGCTTTTTCAGCAGCGCGTAGAAGGCCACGGCCAGGAGATAGAGCGCCGTTCCCAGCTTGAAGAGGGTGATGATCCCGGAGAAAACTGCCATCACCGGTATGGTGAGGTGAGACGAGAGAAGGCCATAGAGCAGCGAGGCGAAGCAGAACAGTGTACCGGCGGCGGTGAAGAACGCTGCGACGCGCCGCTCCACATCGCAGATTCTATTCTGCAACAGCACCACAAAGAGAATGATGCAGTGGCCACAAAAGCTCTCCATGGCGTACCAGGGATGGATCGGAAGCGGTATGAACCGGTGGAGCAGCTGCAATATGTTGGTTAGAGCGGCGAAGAGGCACAAAATGCCGAAAAGCTTTGCGTCCTGCCGCTGGAGGCGGTATCCGGCGAAGAAGGCCATGGCCGCGCATACCAGGCTGAGGATCAGTGCCGATACTTGGAGCGAGAGGGATAGACCCCGCAGCAGCGTTACGCCGCCGGGCAATCCGAATGCCGGCGGATAAACCAGGCCGCTATAGTAGTGGGAGGCATCCCGCACTGCCAGGAGAAGCGTCACCCGCCCGCTGGCCTGGAAGGTTACGGTCTCGATCTTGGTGCGGGGTGTGTAGGTCTCCTCGTCGGGATCTCCCATCTGGGCGACCAGGGTGTCGTTCACATAGAGCCGGTAGGCGGAGTAAATCTCCGGCAGCTCCAGGGCGTAGATGCGCTCGGTCTCCGGCAGCAGAAGGGTGAGCACATAGCTGCCGCAGCCGTGGGGATCGTCGCTGGCGGCGGTTTAAAAGTTGGTTTTTTCTCCGATGGCGCAATAGGTCATGTACCGGTCGTCGCCCTCCTCCTGGAGCTGGGCGGGGGTAAAGAGCATGTCGGGATAAAATGCCCAGCCGTGGATGAGGTAGTGAATCTGGTCTTCGGTGAGATCGGCCTCGCGGAGTACCAGAAGCCCGTCAATGCCCTGAGGCCCCGGCGAGGTATACTTGTTGTCCTTGTAGTAGAGCACCAGGCACAGTGCACAGCCCAGCGCCACAGTAAAAAGCATGGTGAGAAGGCGGGCGGCGAGATGCTTCATCTGCGGCGCCTCCTTCCAAAGAACCATGCCGCCAGGCCGGCGGCCACGAGCACGGCAGCGCCTGCGAGCACAGGCAGCAGCCAGGTTCGGTTGGTCTGCTGCGCATCGGGTTCGGATTGATGTACTTCATATACGCCCGGTGCGGAGAGGGAGAAGGTGGCAACGCCCAGGGCACTGTCATAGATGCCATCGCTCACCCAGCTCCCGCCGGCATCCAGCAGAGAGAGGCTGCCTGCAGGCGCCTTCTCCAGCGGAACCATCACCACGGTGCCGGGGAGACTGGTTACGGCCACGTCGTCCACAGTGAGCACCAGAGAGATGTGCCGGGCGTCCGGCCGGGTGATTTCGATGTAAAAGCGGCTGTCTGCCTGGAGGGAGAGGGCTTTCAGCGCGTCGCTCGGTATTGATCCGGTTATGCCGTTTTTAGAAAAGCGCGCCTGATCGGCGTCCTCCAGCATGAGGAGAACCCGCGCGCCGGAGAGCAGGCTATAATCCTTGGTATCCTCTTCTAGAAAGCTATACTGGGGCAGCGATTCTCCGGGCTCTTCCTTCAGCTCCGGCTCAGTCTGTGTTCCTTCGTCCACCATTTCGACGGGAATCTCGGCAGAGGGCTCCGGCACCATGGTGGGTACGTCCTCCGCGGCGGAATCCTCCGGCGGCGGAGACTGGGTGCCGCTGGAGTCCGGTACGTCGCTTTCCGGGGGATCGGAGGGCACTTCGTCCTCTGGCGTCTCGTCCACAACGGGATCCTCCGGCGTGTCGGGGGGATCTACGGAGCCGTCTGGCTCGTCGGGAAGCTCCACTGCGGGAGGCGGCTGAACCACATCGCCGGGCGGGCTTCCGCCGCTGTCGCCGCCGTTCCGGTCGCCGCCCACTTCAAAGGTGGTGATGGTGCCGTCCCAGGTGAAGTGGAAGACATTGGTTTCGCCCTGGGGCCATGCGGCCAGGATTTCATAGGAGCAGCCGTCCACCAAGTATTTCACATTAACGTTGATTCGCGTCCCGGTACTGTAGGCAAAATCCTCCTCCTGCCAGGGACCGCCGTTGGTGGAGACCAGCACGGTGACATCCTCCAGCGTGTCACCAATCCAGGGAAAGCAGAGGTTATAGCTCACAAACCAGCACTCCAGCCGCGGCTCCGCCTGGATGGAGATGGGAACGGTGACCGTGGGAAGGGTGACACCCTCGGCAAGAACGGTGTTCTCCGGCAGGATCACCTGCCCCACCACCTCAATCACGCCGGGAACGGAGGTGTCGGGCGTGGGATCCTCCCAGACGATGGAGCCATAGAGATTGATTCCGGTATCGGTGGTGCAGCGGATGGAGGATGTCCAGCTCGAGGCGGAAAAATAGGAGGAGAAATAGTCTGCCCAGTCGGTGCCCACCGGGATGGCCTCGGCATAGCGGTGGGAGAGATCATCCAGGGAGACAATCACCTGGGGCGGCGGATCTCCCTCGAGAAGTAGGATGGGAAAGGACACATAGGGCGAGACGGTATCGGCAAAGCGGTAAGAATCCGAGGCGAGAATCTTGCCCTGTACCATGTATTCTCCCGGCGCCAGATCCTCTGCCTCGAGAAAGGACAGATCCCAGGCCACCCGGAAGGTGTCCTCCAGGGGCTCGCCGCCCGGGGAGACGGCCTCCACATGGACAAAGACCAGCTGGGAAGTCACCTGATAGATTGTCTCCCAGGCGTTCATCCAGAGGGAGACAGGCTCCCGGGATGCCCACGCCTCCGCCTCCTGCACAGCGGTGATGATGTTTTGAGAAGCTGCCTCCTCCTCGCCCAGAACGGGGCAGGCGAGGAGCAGAGCGGTCAAGAGTAACGCGAAGAGCGTCAAAGTCCATCGTTTCATCAGGTACCTCCCATGGTTCCAAAGACGTAGCTGCGGTACTGCGTGAGCAGCTCATGCTTGCGGCGGCGCGCCATGGGAAGGCGGGTGCCGTCAAGCAGGAGAAAGTCGTTGCCATCCTGGTCGGCGATAAAGTCCATATTCACCAGCAGGCCGCGGTTGCACGGGAGGAAGCGCTCGTCGGAGAGCAGCAGCTCGGCAATGGTGGAAAAGCTCCGCCCGGCGGGCAGGGCGCCCTCCACGGTGTGGATGACCACGGTGCGGCCTTCAATATCCAGATAGAGAATATCCCGGGTGTCCAGTTCCAGGGGCTGCTGGCCGACGGTCACCTCCAGGGAGGGCACCCGGCATTCCCGCCGCACGCGGCAGTTTTCCATGGCCTGGGCAAAGTCCTCGTCCTGCACGGGCTTGACGAGATAGTGGGCGCTGTTGAGAGAGAAGCCTTGGCGCATGAAGTCCTCCGAGTTGGTGAGGAATACAAGCTTACAGTTTTGATCGCGGCTGCGCAGCGTCTGCGCCGCTTCCACGCCGGAGATACCGCTCAGATAGATGTCCATAAATACAATATGGAAGCGCCGTGTCTTTAGAGTCTCCAGAAATGCCTCGCCGCTGGAGAAGCAGGAGAGTACATAGGGAACATGCCGCGATTTGCAGTACTCCCCAGCTTGTTGGAAAGCCATGTGCGATCAGTGGGGTTGTCCTCCACTGCCGCAATCTGGAACACTTTCATAGCATCCGCCTCCATCGCATAATAACTCAGTATAATTATAACATAAGATACACGGTTGTGTCGTGCCGTTTGCGCCAAAATACAGCCTTTTGCGCAATCCCCTCCCAGGATACCCCATGCGGCGCTGTTGCTTTTTTGGCCGTAAATGGTATAATAAAGCTACGGCATCACCGCACAATTGTGTCTGCGGCCTTCGCCCAATCTTTCGCCCCATCCGTGCAGGGATAAAAGGGGGAAATACATACAGTATTCCCGCCCTTTTATCCCTTTCGTATGAGGCAAAATCTTTGGCCGAATGCGCTTGCCAAATTGTGCGGTGCTGCCCTAGAAATCGAAAGATGACAAATGGGGTGACAACTTGCGCGATGCCTACGGCCGGGAGATCAATTATCTGAGAATCTCCGTCACCGATCGGTGTAACCTCCGCTGCCGGTATTGCATGCCTGCAGAGGGCGTGGTCAAAAAGCGCCACCAGGATATGCTGTCCTTGGAGCACCTCCTGGAGATTGCCCAGGCAGCCGTAGCGCTGGGGGTGCGGAAAATCCGCCTCACCGGCGGCGAACCCTTGGTACGGCGCGGCGTGGTGGGACTGGTGGAGGCGCTGGCTCAAATCCCGGAGGTGGAGGATCTCTCCATGACCACCAACGGCATCCGATTGCCCCAGTTTGCCCCGGCACTCAAGGCCGCGGGACTCAAGCGGCTGAATCTGAGCCTGGATACCCTGCGCCCGGAGCGCTACGCGGCCATGACGCGGCTGGGGAGCTTGGAGGATGCCTTGGCGGGCTTTCATGCGGCGCTGGCGGAGGGCTTTTCTCCCATCAAGGTCAATGCCGTATTGATCGGCGGCTTTAACGACGATGAGATCCCCGACCTGGTGGGGCTCACAGCGCGCTATCCCATCGAAATGCGCTTCATTGAGCTCATGCCCATGGGACATGCGGTGTTTCCGCCGGAAGCGTATCTCCCGGCAGAGCGGGTGCTGGAGGCGGTGCCGTCGCTCACGCCGCTGCCGGAGGAGATGGGCACGGCGCGGCTCTATCAGCTGCCGGGCGCCCCGGGGCGCGTGGGACTCATTTCCCCCCTGAGCCGGCACTTCTGCGGCAGCTGCAACCGCATCCGCCTCACGGCGGACGGTTTTTTGAAGCCCTGCCTGCACGGAGCGGAGGAGATCTCCGTGGCCTCTCTCCACGGCACGGCGCTCACGGAGGCGCTGCGGACGGTCATTGCCCACAAGCCGCCCTGCCATGACCGGCTGGCCTGGGACAGCCCCTCCAAGAGCATCAGAACCATGAATGAAATCGGCGGTTAGGAGGCATGACCATGGAAATGACAGCAGCGGTGCTCACCATGAGCGACAAGGGATATGAGGGACTGCGGCAGGATACGTCGGGTCCTGCCATCTGCCAGATGCTGGAGGCGGCGGGCTACCGGATTGTCCACCGGGAAATCCTGCCCGATGACTTTGACGCCATCGCGTCGGCGCTCAAAGCATGTGCCGATGAGCGTAAGGTCTGCCTGGTGGTCACCACCGGCGGTACGGGCTTCGCGCCCCGGGACGTGACGCCCGAGGCCACGGCCTCGGTGCTCGAGCGGCTCACGCCGGGAATTCCCGAGGCCATGCGCGCCGAGAGCATGCGCATTACCCCCCGGGGCATACTCTCCCGGGAGACGGCGGGCATCCGCGGTCAGACGCTGATCGTCAATTGCCCCGGCAGCGAGAAGGCGGTGCGGGAGTGCCTGGGCGCGGTGCTGCCCGCGTTGGGACATGGCATCGAAATTCTCCGGGGCGTGGCCGGTGAGTGCGGCAGCCATGGGAAGGGAGGACATGGCCATGGCTAAGGTGGTGGCGGTTTGCATCAGCGAGAAAAAGGGCGAGCAAAAGCATGAGATTCCCGTGGCGGAGCTCCGGGAGAACCACGGGATCGTCGGGGATGCCCACGCCGGCACCTGGCACAGGCAGGTGAGCCTCCTGGGGGTGGAGAGCGTGGCCAAGGTGCAGCAGCACGTGAGCTTCCCTCTATCCCACGGCGCCTTTGCTGAGAACATTCTCACCGAGGGCATCTGCCTATACAAGCTCCCCGTGGGAACGAAGCTTCGCATCGGCCAGGCGCTGGCGGAGGTGACCCAGATCGGCAAGGAATGCCACAGCGACTGCGCCATTCGCAAGGCTGCCGGAGACTGCGTCATGCCCCGGGAGGGCATCTTTGTGCGGGTGCTCGCCGGCGGCGCGGTAAGGGCGGGAGATCCCATCGAGCTGGTGCAGACACAAGAAACATGATAAATTCAGCCCCGTTTGCGGATTTGAAAACAGTTTCAAACCGCGAACAGGGATTTTATTGTTGGGAATGTGCAATAATAACCGAAACTTTGGAGAAATTTGCAGAATCGTTGTGATAATCGCCTATAAGCAATCCGGCCAAATCCCTTGACAAGGCATGGCGAAAAATCTATAATTAAATACCGATAAGAAAATATCGAAACAGAGGAATGATCCGGCACGGACGGGGGATTCTATGAACACACAGCACTTTCAATATATTGTGGAAATTGAGCGCACGCGCTCCATCTCCCAGGCGGCCAAGAATCTCTATGCTGAGTCAGCCCAACCTCAGCCGGGTACTCCACGAGCTGGAGGAGCAGCTGGGGTTTGCCATCTTTGAGCGCACCAGCCGGGGCGTCATGCCCACGGATCGCGGGGCGCTGTTTCTCCAGTATGCCCGGCGTATTCGCATGGAGATGGAGAGCATTGAAGCCCTGGAGCTATACCTTTACCGAGATGGAGCGGCAGCTTTTGCGCAGGATTTTGACGCAGATGAAGGAAGAAGCCAGACTGTTGAAAAACCCCGCAGAAGACTGATGAGACAGAGCAGCGGGGGGTGTGTGCGGGGGGCAAAAAGCCCACCGCGCGTTCAATCAAACAGGATTTTGAAACTTTTTTGAAAGTTTCAAAATCCGCACAGCGTGGCGAAAAGACTTTTTCGACACGCTGAGCCATATCATAACTGATGTGGCGGATATTGGAAAAAGCATTTCTGTTTTTTCAGAAACGTTGCTATATTATTCAAGAACATTTAGGAGGAAAACAATTATGAGCAAAATTACCGTGATTGGCGCCGGCAGCGTGGGCGCCGCCATTGCCAATGATCTCACAATTCAGGGCATTGCCTCTGAGATTGTACTCATCGACATCAACACCCAGAAGGCGCGGGGCGAAGCGCTGGACATCTACCAGGGCGCCCATTTCGGCACGCCCACCATCGTCCGTGCCGGTGACTATGAGGACGCCGCTGATTCCGATGTGGTCATCATCACCTCCGGTCTTCCGAGAAAGGCCGGCCAGACCCGGCTGGAGCTGGCGCAGTCCAACGTGAACATCATCAAGCAGATTGCTCCCCAGGTTGTGCCCCACGCGCCCAAGGCACTCTATATCATCGTCTCTAACCCGGTGGACGTGCTCACCTATGTGTTCCACAAGATTTCCGGCCTGCCGGAGAATCAGATCATCGGCTCTGGCACCATTCTTGACACCAGCCGCCTCCAGGCGCAGCTGGCCAAGCAGTTCCGTGTGAGCCCCAAGAACGTCCACGCCCATGTCTATGGCGAGCACGGCGATTCCTCCTTCGTACCGTGGTCTCTCGCCAACATCTCCAACAACCATGTGGACTACTACGCCACCCATTCTCCCGACATGGATCGCATTGACTGGACCTGCGACCAGGCGGCGCGGGACAAGGCGGAGGAGTATGTGCGCACCTCCGGCGCCCAGGTCATCAAGGACAAGGGTGCGACGTTCTTTGCCGTGGCCATGTCGGTGTGCCACATCTGCAAGTGCATCTTCTCCGGCGCCGGCACCGCCCTCACGGTGTCCACCATGATGCACGGCGAGTACGGCATTGACGATGTGTGCCTGAGCGTGCTCACCATTGTGGATCGCAACGGCGTCCGCGGCAAGATCCTCAGCAAGCTCACCGAGGAAGAGGAAGCCAAGCTTCGCAACAGCGCCGACAAGCTCAAGTCGGTTCTCCAGCAGATCAGCTTAGTCTAAGGCAGCACCGCACAATTTGGCAAAAGCATTCGGCCAAAGATTTTGCCTCATACGAAAGTTATAAAAGGGCGGGAATACTGTATGTATTTCCCCCTTTTATAACTGCACGGATGAGGCAAAAGATTGGGCGAAGGCCGCAGACACAATTGTGCGGTGATGCCCTAATTGCTCGAAATTGAAATTGGGAGGGGTAGCAATGGACTACCGCATCGAACACGATTCCATGGGCGAAATCCGGGTTCCCGCCGATAAGTACTGGGGCGCACAGACAGAGCGTTCCCACGAGAATTTTCCCATCGGCGTGGGGCTCGAAACCATGCCAAAGGAAATCATCCGTGCCTTCGGCGTGCTCAAGAAGGCCGCGGCTCTGGCCAACCACGACTTAAAGCCAGAGAAGATGACTGAGGAAAAGCGCGCCGCCATCACCAGTGCCTGCGATGAGGTAATCGCCGGCACATTGGATGCCCATTTTCCCCTGGTGGTCTGGCAGACTGGCTCCGGTACCCAGTCCAATATGAATGCCAACGAAGTCATCGCCAACCGGGGTAACGAACTGGCGGGCAAGAAGCTGCTCCATCCCAACGATGATATCAACATGTCCCAGTCCTCCAACGACACCTTCCCCACGGCCATGCACATTGCCGCGGTGACGGCGCTGGAGGATCGGGTGATCCCGGCCATCGATACGCTGGTGGCCACCTTCCGCCGCCTGGAGGAGGAGAACGTGGGTGTGGTCAAGTCCGGCCGCACCCACCTCCAGGACGCGGTGCCCATCGCCTTTTCCCAGGAAATATCCGGCTGGCGGACGAGCCTGGAGCGGGATCGGGAGCTCATTCTTCTGAGCCTGCCGCCCCTCAAAGAGCTGGCGCTGGGCGGCACCGCCGTGGGCACCGGGCTCAACGCCCCCAAGGGCTTTGACAAGAAGGTGGCGGCGTACGTCTCCGAGCTCACCGGGAAGCGCTTTGTCACGGCAGAGAACAAGTTCCACGCCCTCACCAGCAAGGACGAGATCGTCTTTGCCCACGGTGCACTCAAGGCCTTGGCGGCGGACTTGATGAAGATTGCCAACGACGTCCGCTGGCTTGCCTCGGGACCTCGGGACGGCCTGGGGGAGATCTTCATTCCCGAAAACGAGCCCGGCTCGTCCATCATGCCCGGCAAGGTCAACCCCACCCAGTGTGAGGCGGTGACCATGGTGGCTGTGCAGGTCATGGGCAACGACGTGGCCGTGGGTATGGCAGCCAGCCAGGGCAACTTCGAGCTCAACGTCTTTATGCCCGTGTGCGCCTATAACTTCCTCCAGTCTGCGCGGCTTCTTTCTGAGGCCATGGTGTCCTTCAACGACCGCTGCGCCGCTGGCATTCGCGCCAACCGGGAGAAGATGCGCCACAATCTCCACAATTCCCTCATGCTGGTGACGGCGCTCAACCCCTATATCGGCTATGAAAACGCAGCAAAGACCGCAAAGAAGGCATATAAAGAGAACATTTCCCTCAAAGAGGCCTGTGTGGCGCTGGGCTTCCTCACTGAAGCGCAGTTTGACGAAGTGTTCCACCCGGAACAGATGATCTGAGGAGGCAGGTTATGACATATTCCTATTTCCCTGGCTGTACGCTCAAGACCCGCGCCAAGGACTTGGATCACTGGGGCAGAGAATCCATGAAGGCGTTGGGAATTGAGCTTGCGGAACTGCCCGAGTGGCAGTGCTGCGGCGCAGTCTACCCCATCGCCCGAGCAGCGGGGGGTGTGTGCGGGGGGCAAAAAGCCCACCGCGCGTTCAATCAAACAGGATTTTGAAACTTTTTTGAAAGTTTCAAAATCCGCACAGCGTGGCGAAAAGACTTTTTCGACACGCTGAGCTGCGGCAGCGATGCCGCAGCTTTTTTGTGCCCTCAGGTGGGGGAGAGCTGTTTTTCCAGGTTTGTGGTTTTGTAGAACACCAGGGAGAGCACGGTGGCCACAGTCCAGCCGATGGGCCAGGCACACCAGATCCCCGTGGCGCCCAGCACCGTGAGGGAGAGCACCGAGGCCAGCACCACCCGCAAAAGGAGGTCGGTGAAGGTGGCGATCATGAAGCGCAGCATGGAGCCGATGCCCCGCAGGATGCCGTCGGCCACCAGCTTGGCAGAGACGACGAAGTAGAAGGGCGAGAGGATCCGCAGGAACGTCAAGCCCGTATCCATGGCGGCCTGGGAGGGGTTCTCCAGGAAGAGGAGGAGCATCCACTTGCCCGCGAAGAAGTAAAGCCCCACCAGCGGGATGCACAGGAGCCACACCATCTTGAGTCCTGCCCGGAAGCCGGCATGAATGCGCTCGAGCTTCCAAGCGCCCAGGTTCTGGGCGGCAAAGTTGCTCACGCCGTTGGCCAGGGTGGTAAAGGAGGTGATAACCAGGTTGTTGAGCTTTACAGCGGCGGAGTAGCCGGCGATGACGCCGGGGCCAAAGCCGTTGATGACGCTCTGGATGATGATGTTGCCCACGGACACGAAGCTCTGCTGCAAGATGCTGGGCACAGCGATGCGGGCAATGCGGCAGAGCATGGGGAAGGAGAAGGCCGCCACGTGGCCAATGGTTTCAATACGGCGCAGCCGAAGCAGCACGACGACCACGGCCAGTACGCAGCTGATGCCCTGGCAGAGGAAGGTGGCCCAGGCAACGCCGGCCACGCCCATCTGGAAGGCCGTGACGAAGAGAATGTCCAGGGCGATGTTGGCGGTGGAGGAGGCGGCCAGGAAGTAGAAAGGCGTCTTGGAATCGCCCAGGGCGGAGAAGACGCCGGTGGCCAGATTGTAGAAGAAGAGGAAGGGGAGGCCGTAGAGATAGATGTTCAGATAGATGAGGCTGTCGGCCATGAGCTCCTCGGGGGTCTGGATGAGCTCCAGGAGCTGCCGCCCCAGCAAAAGTCCCAGCGCCATGAGTACAAGGCAGATGACGCCGCAGCCGATGGCGGCGGTGGAGACGGCAGTTTTCATCTCCCGATATTCCTTGGCGCCAAAGAGCTGCGAGACGATGACCGAACAGCCGATGTTGCAGCCGAAGGCAAAGGCCAGGAAAATGAGCGTAATTTCATAGCTGTTGCCCACGCTGGCCAAGGCGTTTTCGCCCACAAAACGGCCGGCCACCAGGCTGTCGGCGATGTTATAAAGCTGCTGGAAGACGATGCTGCCAAACAGCGGAAGGCAGAAGCGCCAGAGCACCCTGCTTGGCGTTCCTACGGTGAGATCTTGATTCATACCCTATCAACTCCTGCATATTACACACTTGAATCATTCAAACAGAGGTATTATACTAGGGAACACAGAATATTTGAAATGTATATTTGTGGGTATCACCATATCAAATTCACATGGCAGGAGGAAACTGTATGGCCATATCCTATGACCTCTACCGGGTTTTTTACGCCGTGGCGCAGTCCGGCAGCTTCACCCACGGCGCCCAGGCGCTTCACAGCAACCAGCCCAACGTGACCCGTGCCATTCAGAGCCTGGAGCAGGAGCTGGGCTGCCAGCTCTTTCGCCGGTCCAATCGGGGCGTCCATTTGACGCCGGAGGGGGAGCGCCTCTTTCACCACGTCCAGGCTGCCCAGGCGCACCTGGAGGCAGGGGAGCGGGAGCTTCTCAGCGGGCGCATGCTTCAGCACGGCATGATTACCCTGGGCACCACCGAGACGGCGCTGCACACCTTTCTCCTGCCAGTACTCCGCCGGTTTCACCAGGCCTACCCCGGCGTGCGCCTGCGCATCACCAACCACCCCACGCCAAAGGCGTTGGAGGCGCTGCGAGAGGGCGCGGTGGAGCTGGCGGTGGTGAGCTCGCCGGAGCACTTGGGTATGCTCCACGCCCAGACGCTGGTCTCTTTTTCGGATATGGTGCTGGCCGGGCAGAGCTTTGCGGCGCTCTCCCGCAGACCCCTGACTCTTGCCGAGCTGGTGCAGCAGCCGCTGGTATGCCTGGGGCAGGGCACCCAGGCCTATGACCTCTACCAGTCCTTTTTTGCAGCCCGCGGCCTTCTCTATGCCCCGGATATCCAGGTGGCCACCACCGGCCAGATCCTGCCCCTGGTGCAAAATGGCCTGGGGCTGGGCTTTGTGCCCGAGCGGTTGGGACGGCAGGCGCTGGAGGGCAGCGATCTCGTGGCCATCCGGCTCACCGAGCCCCTGCCGCAGCGAACGGCCAGCCTGGTGACCGATCCCGCTGTCCCCCTGGGACACGCGGCCAAAATGCTCTATGACATGCTGTTGGCGGCAGCACAGGGAGGGAAACAGCCATGAATCAGGATCTCACGCAGGGTAGAATCACCAGCTCCCTTTTGCGCTTTGCCTGGCCGTTTATGGTGGGCAACCTGCTCCAGCAGCTCTATAACGTGGTGGATACGCTCATCGTGGGGCGGTATTTGGGCAGCAACGCCCTGGGCGCCGTGGGCTCGTCCTATACCCTCATGACCTTCCTCACCTCCATCCTCCTGGGACTTTGCATGGGCAGCGGCGTCCGCTTTTCCATCTGCTGCGGGCGGCGGCAGGAGGCGCTGCTGCGGCGGAGCATGGTGCTCTCCTTTGGCTTTATCGCCCTGGTGAGTGTGGCGCTCAATATCGTGGTCTTTCTGGCACTGGACGGCATCATTGCCCTCTTGCAGGTGCCCCAGGAGTGCCGGGGACTCATGGGAGAGTACCTCTATGTGATTTTCTTCGGCATCTTGGCCACATTCCTCTATAATTACTTTGCCTGCCTTCTGCGGGCGCTGGGAAATTCCACAGCGCCGCTCCTGTTCCTGGCGGTGTCGGCGGCGCTGAATATTGGCTTGGATCTTCTCTTTGTGCTGGTGTTCTCCTGGGGAGTGGCCGGTGCGGCAGCGGCCACGGTCATCGCCCAGTATACTTCAGGAATTGGCCTGATGATCTATACCTTTGTCCGCTGCCCCCAGATCCGAATCCGCCGGGCGGACTTGGTTTATGACCGCCGGGACATGGTGGAGATTTTGCAGCTCTCCACCCTCACGTCGGTGCAGCAGTCGGTGATGAACTTCGGCATTCTCATGGTGCAGGGACGGGTCAATTCCTTCGGCGCGGCGGTCATGGCGGCCTTTGCCGCGGCGGTGAAGATCGACTCCTTCGCCTATATGCCGGTGCAGGACTTCGGCAACGCCTTTTCCACCTTCGTGGCGCAGAACTTCGGGGCAGGGAAGGAGGCGCGAATCCGCGACGGGATCAAGAGCGCCGTCATTGCGTCGATGGCCTTCTGCCTGGTGATTTCTCTCGGGGTGTTCCTGCTGGCGGAGCCGCTTCTCACGCTGTTCATCGATCCCGGGGAGCGGGAAATCCTGGCCATCGGCGTCTCGTACCTTCGGATCGAAGGGAGCTTCTACTGCCTCATCGGCCTTTTGTTCTTGTTCTACGGCTACTATCGCGCCGTCAAGCGCCCCGGCATGTCGGTGGTGCTCACGGCAATTTCCCTGGGCACCCGGGTGGCGCTGGCCTATGGCCTCTCGGCCATCCCCGCCATCGGTGTCACGGGGATCTGGATGTCGGTGCCCATCGGCTGGTTTTTGGCCGATGTGGTGGGCTTTTTGTGCGACCGCCGTTTTCGCTGCTGGAACCGCACAGCGCCACTTGCCGGAACATAACGACCACTTACCGGCTTAGCCGCGACAAAATGGCGCCGCCGTGGTATGGTAATCCCGGAAGGAGGGAAAAGCCCATGAAAATTACGTTGGAGCAGAGCGACAGCCCGGAGCTGGAGGTGGTCATCCGCGGCGACCTCACCGATCCTGCGATACCCCAGATGGTGGCCGCTTTAAACCGGTTCGGCGGCATGTCCAAGCTGTTTCTCTACGCGAAGGATCGGGAATACATCCACCGGGTGGAGGAAATCGACTATTTTGAGGCGCAGGACGACCGGGTCTACGCCCACCTGGGCAAGCGCACCCTGGAGGTGCGCAAGAAGCTCTACGAGCTGGTCGAGGGGCTCTATGCCAAGGGCTTTGTGCAGATCAGCAAGGGCGTGGTGGTCAATACGGCGTCGGTCGCTTCGGTGGCGGCGGAGTTTTCGGGAAACTATGTGCTGCATTTGAAGGATCAGACGCGGCTTTCTCTCTCCCGCAAGTATGTCAAGCAATTCCGGCAATATATTCTGGAGGTGGCGAAATGAAACTAAAATATCTTTGGCCTTATGCGAGGACGGGGCTGCTCATCGGCATGGCCATATTGCTGGCCATGCAGTGGATCGATCCGGCAGATCACCGCATTGCCACGGAGATGACCGTCTGGCTCATCGCATCGGTGATTTACGGCGTGTCCAGCATGCTCTTCAGCGTGGAGCGGCTGAGCCTGCTGGCGGCAACGGTGCTGCATTTTCTGCTGGCCTATGTTGTCACGGTGTTGTGCTGCTTCTACCTGGGCTACGGCGCAACCCTGACGCAGGCAGCCCTGGATTGCCTGCCGCTGTTTGTGATCCTCTATGCCCTCATCTATGTTGGGACTTCCATTTCCATCCGTATTCAGATGAAGCGCATCAACCAAAAGCTCCAGAAGTGACCCCTATGCTTGCAATTTCTTTTCTCATGCAGTATGATAAAGGAAATTGTTTCGAGGAGGAATCCCTTTGCAAGCAGGCATGGATCGGCAGCAGGCACTTTCCCTGCTGCGGCAGTATAACAAGGAGCACTTTCATCTCCAGCACGCCCTCACGGTGGAGGCGGTGATGCGCATTCTCGCCCGAGAGCTTCACGAGGGCGACGAGGACTTCTGGGGAATCGTCGGCTTGCTCCACGACATTGACTTTGAGCGCTGGCCGGAGGAGCACTGCAAAAAGGCGCCGGAGCTTTTGGCTCCCGCCGGTGCCAGCGAGGAACTCATCCACGCTGTGGTAAGCCACGGCTATGGCCTTTGCTCGGACGTGGCGCCGGAAAAGACCATGGAGAAGGTACTCTTCGCCGCCGACGAACTCACCGGCCTCATCGGCGCGGCGGCCAAGATGCGCCCCTCCAAGAGCTGCACCGACATGGAGCTCTCCAGCCTCAAAAAGAAATTCAAGGATAAGAAGTTTGCCGCCGGCTGCTCCCGGGACGTGATCCGCCAGGGCGCAGAGAACCTGGGCTGGGAGCTGGACGAGCTTCTTGGCAAAGTCCTCGCGGCCATGGCCGAGAGCGAAGCAGCCGTCGCCCAGGAGCTGGAAGCCCTGTCCTAGCATTGGTAGAACTGTATGGGTCGATCTCCGATCGACCCGCAGACTGTTGAAAAACCCCGCAGAAGACTGATG
>NHCFR00700__coassemble_1341_pt1 | contig 19271 bp, 14 predicted proteins | sample NHCFR00700__metabat2_high_PE_007 | metagenome-assembled genome bin NHCFR00700 | reverse complement strand
GTGGATGCTCGTTCCAGGACGGCGGGGGAGGTGCAGTAGGATTGTGTCAGTAAATTGGGCTTGCGAATCCGCTGGAGGATAAACCGAGCGGCGTTGATTCCCATTTCGTGCATATCGAGATCCACGGCCGTGATGGCTGGCTCGGTGAGCATGGAAAAGGGGTAGTTATCAAAGGTGATAAGGGCAATCTGCGCCGGGATCTCCAGCCCCAGCCGCCGCACCTGCTGGAGGCACTGAAGCGCCAGATGATTGTTGTTGCACACCAGCACCTCCGGTGGTTCCCGTCTGGCCAGCAGCTGCTCCAGGCTGCTTACGTCCAGCGTGTAGGGCGTATCACTGCTGAGCACCTCCACAGGCAGCTCCTCTTCCTCCATTACCTGCCGGATCCCGGCAAGACGGCTTTGGGAAAGGGGATCGTCCAGGGAGCCCATGACGAAGGCTAGGCGCCGGTAGCCGCGATCCAAAAGATAATTTGCGGCCAGCTGTCCCGCCTGCTCGTGGTTCACATCCATCCAGCAGACATTGCAGCGAAAGTCAGGCCGTCCAATGACCAGATAGGGGAAATCCACCCGCGAGAGCATGGCGGCCAGCTCGCTGGAGAGAATGTTGGCATGGAGTAAAAAGGCATCTGCCTGCCGCTGCTGGATGAGGTCACGGACGTACCGGGTTGCCGTCTGCTTGGTTAAGGGCTTGAGCGTCAAAGCATAGTCCTTTTTGTCCAGATATGCGGTGACGCCGGAGATGATCTCAAACATATGGGGATTTTCAAAGGCGATATTCTGGTAGAAATCCGTCAGAAAGAGAATGGTGCCGCTGGCCTGACGGGCAAAATTCTTGGCGCGGGCGTTGGGGCGATAGCCCAGGCGTTCCGCCGTGGCGCGGATGGCCTCCTTGGTTGTCTCAGGAATGGTGTAGCTATCGTTGAGCGCCTTGGAAACGGTGGCAATGGAGACGCCCGCTGCCTCCGCCACATCATAAATGGTCACCGCCATGGCATGTTTCCTCCCAAATCTCATACTCCCATGCCCTGATTATCCCACGTTTGCTGCCCTTTTTCAAGAGAAGCCGACCACGCTGGGCAGAGGAAATGGGAGTATCGCCGAGATTTAGAAAGACAGAGATACAGCTGTCCGACCAGGTGCGTGTATAGCCCAGTGCGCGCCCCTCGGCCAAAAAGGTTCGAAAATTGCCCCGGCGTAGCGCAGGCTTTCGGTGCCGCAGGTCAATCAGGGCTTGATAGATGCCCTGCAAGGGGTGGGTTTGCCCCCAGGGCATGGGGCAGCGGTATTCTTCTTCCTGCTGCCCGCTCAACCCCAGCTCATCGCCGTAATAGAGCATCGGTACCCCAGGGAATGTCATCAAAAATACCACTGCCAATTCCATTTTGCGAAGATCCTCTCCGCAGAGGGAGAAAAACCGGCTCACATCATGGCTGTCGAGCAGATTGAGCTGCGCGAGCAGCGCCGGTTCCTGGTAGCGGAAGAGCAGGGTTGTGAGATTGGTATCGAAGGTGGCTGCATCCACACTGCCTTCGGCGAAAAACCGGCGGCAATACCGGCGGAAGTCGTAGTTCATGGCGGAATCCATCAAATCTCGGTGGAGATAGTGTGCGGCGTTCTCCCAGACCTCTCCCAAGACCCACGCGTCGGGCTTTACGGCTCGGACGGCTTGCCGGAATGCGCGGAGGAAGCCATCGTCCACTTCGTTGGCCACGTCCAGCCGCCAGCCGTCAATGTCAAATTCCCGCACCCAGTATGTTCCGATATCGCAGAAGTATTGCCGCATGGCCGGAAAGGACGTGTCAGTCTTGGGCATGGATGCAACATAGGAAAAGCAGGTGTAGGCCGGCCGCTCACCGGGCTTTGGCAGTGCAGGCTTAGGCGGAAGATGGTAGAACCAGCGGTAATAGGGAGATGCCGTTCCCTTCTCCAATACGTCCTGAAAGAAGGGATGGCGGGCGCTCATGTGATTGAATACGCCGTCCAGGATCACCCGCACCCCCAGGCTGTGGGCGCGGGTCACCAATTGCCGAAACTCCGCTTTGGTGCCGAAGCAGGGGTCGATCTCAAAGTAGTCCAGAGTGTCGTATTTGTGGTAGGCACCCGCGGCAAAGATGGGGTTGAGATAGACCACATTGCAGCCTAGACTAGCGATGTAGGCAAGGCGCTCGATGATGCCCCGCAGGGTGCCCCCCAGGCGTGAGGTGGAGGGCTGCGCGTGGATCAGCGCGTGTTTTCCTTGGCCGCAGCCGGTAAAGCTGTCGGGGAAAACCTGATAGACCACTGCATCCTGCACCCAGTCCGGAATTTGAAGCCGGTCTGCCCGGTGGTTGAACGGAAGCTGAAAATAGTCGCCTCGGTCTGGAATGGAGGCAAATTCATAGCAGTCACCGTAGTAGACGAGGGCTTCTTCTCCTTTGGTGAGGCGAAAGTAATAGGCGATGCGCTCCAAATTGGTTTCAAGACGGATCTCATACCAGTCAAAATACAAATCAGAGCGTATTTTTTCCATGGGACAGACAGAAAACGAGAGCACCGGATCCATGGTAGCCCGGTCGGCAAAATAAAAAAGGCAGCTGTCCGCCTCGCCGCGGCCGGTGCGCAGGCGAAAGACATAGTGAGTATCGTCCAAGGCAAAGGCAAATTCGCTTCTTGGCCGGTGGTAGATGGTGGAGGGGTTCATAGCTTCATCCTTTCACAGAGCCGCCGACCACGCCGGCCACATAGTATTTTTGCAGTCGGATAAAGAGCAGCACCACGGGAATGGCCACCAGCACGCCGCCGGCACAGAAGGCCGTGTAGTATGCATAGATATTGGTCTTGTCCACCATGGTGTAAAGTCCCTTGGACACGGTGAAATTGTTATAATTGTCCTTCATAATGACCGAGACGAAGATATAGTCCACGATGGGGTTGATAAAGGCATTGATGGCCGTGGTGGCGATGATGGGCTTGGCGTTGGGCAGAATGATCTTCCAAAAGATGGTGTGGTTGGACGCGCCGTCTAAGATGGCTGCTTCATCCAGAGAGCGGGGCAGGGTATCGAAGAAGCCCTTGGCAATATAGTAGTTGAGCGCAGCTCCGCCGGAATAGACCAGCACCAGGGCTGCCAGCGTCTGGTCAAGATGTACGGCTTTCATAAAGTGGTAGATGGCGATGATGCTCATAAAGCCGGGGAACATGCCCAGTACCAGCGAGGCGTTCATCAGGAAGCGCCGGCTGGGAAACCGAAGCCGGGAATAGACATAGGCCACCATCAGCGTGAGTATGGTGGTAAAGAGGCAGCTGAGTCCGGCCACCAGCAGGGTATTGCCGTACCAGCGGGGAAAATCGAAGAGCTTCCGGTCGGTGAAGAGGCGCAGATAGTTGTCCAGGGTAAAGCCTTTTGGCCAGAGATAGGAGGTATAGGCGCCGGGCTCTGCCCGGAAGGAGGAGAGTACCAGCCAAAAGACCGGCACCAGCCACAAAATGGCGAGAAGGGCGAGAAAGCTATTGAGGGCAATGGCGCTGATCCGCCGCCGGGTTCTAAGTCTTTTCATTGGAACTGATCCTCCTTCCGAACGGCGCCGGTGCGGTTATACACCAGCAGCGAGCAGGTGCCCACCAGCAGGAAGATAAAGATTCCAATGGTGGATGCCAGGGAATAGTCGTTGCGATTGACGGTGAGCTTATAGAGCCAAGTGACCAGCAGATCGGTTTTACCCGCCTGGTAGTAGTCAAGAGAGAAGGGGCCGCCGCCGGTAAGCAGGTAGATCACATTGAAATTATTGAAGTTTGTCACGAAGGTGGTGATGGTGGCCGGTGCTGTGACAAAGATCATGTAGGGCAGGGTGATGGCGAAAAACCGGCGAATGGGTCCCGCGCCGTCAATTTCGGCGCTCTCATAGAGCTCTGATGGAATGTTCATCAGCACGCCGGAGAACGTCATCATGGTGTAGGGAATGCCGATCCAGAGGTTGACCACCACCACAACGATTCGGGCATATGTTGGGTTTGTGAGGAAGGGGAGCGGCGTATCGATAAGACCCAGCTCCAGCAGCAGAATGTTGATGGCGCCTGCCGGTTCCAGCGCCCGGGAGATCAGCAGCAGGCTTACAAACTGCGGAATGGCGATGGCCACGATGAAGCAGGTGCGCCAGACCTGCTTGAGCTTCACCAGCTTGCTGTTGATGGCCACGGCCAGGAGCATCCCGAGAATATAGTTGGTGAAGGTGGATAGAATTGCCCAGACCACCGTCCAGCCCAGGATGCCGAAGAAGGTATGGGTCTTGGTGGCGTTTCCGAGGAAAATGTCGGTGACATTGGTCATGCCCACCCAGGTGAAGAGGTTTCCGGGCGGCTGGTGGTCGGCGTCAAAGTTGGTAAAGGCAATGAGCACCATGAAAACAATCGGCAGGAGCGTAAAAAGCACCAGCGTCGTCATGGGCATGGAGAGCAAGGTCACATGAAAGCGCTCGTGGCCAAGGCTTCGGAGATCCTCTTTGAGATGGGGACTTGCCTTTCCCTGGGCGCGGCGCTGCTGTCCCAGCCAGGCATCCCGGAGGTTTGCATACCAGAGATAGCAAAAGAGTGCAATCACCGCCAGGGACAACACGCTATAAAGCAAAATCAGCATGGAATTGTCGCCGGGGTATCGCTGGTAGATTTGCAGCGATTCGTCCCATACCTTGACCTGCGTGGTCGTACCCAAAGTAGGAAATTTTGCGAGATAGGGAAGGGCGAAGGAGCGGAGGAAGATCACAAAGAATACTTCGCTCAGCAAATATAGTAGACCGCGCACAAGCTGCCCGCAGCGAAAGCAGCCTGCACCCATCACCAGGAAGGAGAGCCGGGTAAACGCATCTCCCTTGGCGGCGGCACAGCGAATCACGGCGAATGGTTTCATCTGCCGCATGGTACACCTCCCATCCAGGTACAGCAGTGCCGGGGCGTGATGCCCCGGCAGATTTGGTATGATGGATTATCCCTCCAGCGCCTGGGCAACCAGCTGATCGAGCATGGTCTGGAGGTCGGCGGTGGAGTGGGCTTCCAGCTCCGCGCCGAATGCCTCTGCGGGTGTCCAGAAGCCGCCCAGCACCATCTGGGAGATGCTGTACTCACTCTGCTCCGCCAGCGCCTGCAGGGCAATGTTGGAGGCGATGGTGTCATCGGCCAGGGCATTGACGTTGCTGGGGCCGTAGTTGAGCACCTGGTAGCGCTCGATCTGGGCAGCTTCCGAAGTGAGGTATTCGGCCAGCTCCATGGCATCGACCGGATAAGCCGTCTGGGAGTTGACGCCGTAGATCTTGCAGCCCAGGAAGGAGGCCATCTGCACCTGCTTTCCGTCACAGGTGAAGGTGGGCAGCTTGCAGCAGCCATAGTTGTCACCGAGCTTTTCCTCAATGGCGGCGGCCATCCACGTGCCGGAGACACCGCAGGCAATGGCGTCGCCAATGCCGCCTGCCAACACCGAGTCGTCGCCGGTGACAAAGGCCGGATCATTGCAGAAGGCACGGATGGCCTCGGCGGCGGCCAGACCGGCGGGGGAGTTGAAGTCGCAGACCTGCTTGCCGTCCTCAATGGTCAGCGTACAGCCGTTGCCGATGAAGAAGGAGGCCAGGTACCATCCGTTGGAGATGTCCATAAAGACCTGTTTTCCCGACTTGTTGGCAGCGGCTAAAATGCCGTCCAGGGTGGCCAGATCCTCGTCAGTGAAGACAGATTTGTCATAGAAGAGGAAATAGCCGTTGTCAGATGTCATAGGGTAGCCATAGAGCACGCCTTCGTAGGTGGCAGCTTTGATGGAGGCCGGCGTGTTGGCAGCGATAATGGCGTCGGTGTTGCGGGTGACTTCATAGAGTGCGTCAGCTTTTACCAGATCGTTGAGCTGATCGTCTGCAAAGAGGAATACGTCGGCGGCGGCAGCGGGATCCTCGAGATACCGGGTCTTTCCGTCCACCGCGCCCACAGCGCCGTATTCAAAGGTGTAGGACTTTTCGGGATGGGCGGCTGCGAATTCATTGCAGAGCTTTTCGGTGAGCTCCAGCTCGCCCTGATCTGCCCAGACCTTCAAGGTAACGGCCTCGGGCTCCGTGTCAGAATCCGGCGTCTGCTCTGGCTCCTGCTCCGGCGCCTGGGTATCCACAGCGGGATCGTCGGTCACAGCGGATGGTTCCTTGGAGCAGGCGGAAAGAAGGGAGAAAGCCAACAAAGCCGCCAGTAGAAGAGCAAGTGTCTTTTTCATCATAGTCCACTCCTTTTTGTTGAGGTAGTACAAGTAGATCGATCTCTCTGTGGTTCTCATTATAGAGATATCCTAAAAATCGGTCAACGAAAAGATAGGAAAGCGCTTTCGTGAAAAGGAGCGGATGATCGGAAAGGAGATTCATGCTTCGCTGCGCGAAAATGTCATGATAGCCCTGCAGCCGCTGGGATAGACATTGGATAGTGAAAAGGTGCCGTGGTGTACTCTGGTCACCTGCTGGACAATCAGCAAGCCCAGGCCATGCCTTAGATCCAGGCGTTCATCGGTGCTCTCCATATAATGGGGCTTTTCCTGCAGGGCTTGGAGCGCTTCCGCAGAGAGACCTGTTCCGTCATCTGTCACTGCCAAGATGAGCTGATTTTTGGATGCAGTAAGCGAAAGGCAGATGTCACAGCCCTGGGGGTTGTGATCCATGCTGTTCTGGATGAGGTTATTCACGGCGCGGGTAATCAATCTGGCGTCGCATTCCAGCACGGCTTGTTCGGCGTCAGGCGCAATCTCAATTTCAATGCTGTAGTGATCGGGGATCCCCGTATTCAATCGGTCGGCAACATAGGCGCGCAGCAGCTTGGACAAGCGCACCGGTTCCTTGTGAAGGGGCTGCATTTCATATTCCAACTGCGATACCAGGTTCAAATCCTGTACCAACTCCTTGATCTTGACACTTTGCTTGCGCACGATCTCTGCCTGTTCCCGAATTTCCCCGCTTGCGGCTTTGTTTTCGGCGATGCGGCCGGCATACCCCATAATCATGGAGAGCGGTGTGCGGATGTCGTGGGAGACGCCGCTGATCCAATTCGCCCGCGCCGCATTTTGCCTGCTCAACATGGAAGATGCCTTGCTGACGCTGCTTGCAATTTCCGATAGTTCGCCGCTGATCTGGAGGGAAACGGGCTTTCCATCCGCCAGCGTTTCCACCGCGGATACAATGGGCTCGGTATTGTGAATGATTCTGCGTTTGGAAAAATAGTAGGCGAAAAAGAGGCACAACACATCCAATCCCAACATGCCCAGCACAAAGGCGGGGAGTAGGCGAAGCGCTGCGATGGAATAGTAATTGCTGGTGAGCTTGGTATAGCTGTCTTTGGGATATCCCAGCACCAGCAGCCCATCCGCGGCGTTCCAGACAAAAACCGGATAATCCGCGAGATACCCTTTTGTAAATCGTGCCACATCTTGGATGGTATAGCGTTCCGGCACTTCCGCAGGCAAATCAACCGCCCAATAGCACTGCCCATCCTCGTTGAGGTAGATGGCCCAAATCTCATTCTGCCGGAGCGTTTTTGTCGCTTCGTCCGATAATTGTTCCGGCGTGGCGGCGGCAGCCACCAGTTCCAGCATGGATCGCGGGGAGGAATCGCCATAATCCTGAGCCAAGATCTTTTGAAAGGTCAGGCCGAATATCACCCCATTGAGAATGAGCAGTGCCAGGATAAAGGCGGCGAACGACACAAGGTATTTGGTGATATAGCGTGCGAAGGATCTCATGGCGTCACTTCCTTGCGATCAGCTTATAGCCCAGTCCTTTCACAGTGAGCAGGGACGCGGGCTTTGACGGGTCGGTTTCAATCTTTTCCCGCACACGGCGGACATGGGCATTGAGGCTGTTTTCATAACCAAAGGGATTGTCTCCCCACAGCGCTTCACAAAGGGCATCTACGGTAACAATCTTTCCCGCGTTACGGGCAAGGGTTTCGAGCAGCGTGTGTTCCTTGGCGGTCAGGGGAATGACTGCGCTGCCCTTATAAACTTCTGCCCGACTCAAATCAACGCTGCACCCCTCCAGAAGAAGCAGCGGGGAATCCGCTTTGTAGGCTCGGCGCAGTACCGCATAGATCCGCAGCAGCAATTCCTCGGGCAGAAAGGGTTTTACGATATAATCATCTGCGCCGAGCCCCAAACCCGATAATTTGTCTGCGGCTTCATCCTTTGCCGTCAAGAAGATGATCGGCACATCGGTGAAGGTGCGAAGCTGCTGCATCAGAGAAAAGCCATCTCCGTCGGGCAGCATGACATCCAACACAATTAAATCAGGTATTGCCTCTTTTGCGGTTATAACAGCCTCTTTGACCGTCGTCGCGGTAAGAACGGCCTCAAAGCCGGCGTCATGTAAAATGCCGGCTACCATTTTAAGGAGCTCTGGCGCATCATCCACCAGCAAAAGATGCTTGCGATGTAAAAAGGAATTGTCCATAGAATGCACTCCATTCTGCTTTTTGACCCCATTATAGCATGGGGCGTCTATTCTGCGGAGCACCTCCGCAAAAAGTAAGGAAAAAGTAAGGACAGGGAAATGGAATTGTCAGGTTGGAGGCGTAGCATAAAAGCATCGAAAGGAGATGCTTCTATGAGCTATATCATCACGACGGAACAGTTGACGAAGCGATATAAGCGCTTTACTTCGGTTGACCATGTTTCGCTGCATATTCGAAAGGGCAGCATCTATGGGTTTCTCGGCCCCAACGGCGCGGGAAAATCCACAACCATGAAAATGCTGCTGGGCTTGACCGCGCCGACCGAGGGCAGCTTTACCATCGACGGGAAGCAATTCCCAGAGGATCGGATTGCCATTCTCCATGAGATCGGCTCTTTTATCGAAGCGCCGTCTTTTTACGCAAACCTCACCGGACGGGAAAATCTTGATTTGATCCGCCGCATTCTGGGGCTGCCAAAGGAGGATGTGGAAGAAGCCCTGAAGCTGGTGGGACTGAGCGAGTTTGGCGACCGGCTGGCAAAGAAGTACTCCCTGGGCATGAAGCAGCGTTTGGGGCTGGCAGGAGCACTGCTGGGGCGTCCGCCGATTCTGATTCTGGACGAACCCACCAACGGCCTAGACCCGTCCGGCATCCACGAAATCCGCAATCTCATAAAATCCCTGCCCAGTATTTACGACTGCACGGTGCTGATCTCTTCGCATATGCTGTCGGAAGTGGAATTGATTGCCGAGGACATCGGGATCCTCAACCACGGGCGGCTGCTGTTTGAGGGCAGCATGGAGACGCTGCGCCAGTATGCCCTGAGATCCGGCTTTGCCGCGGACAACCTGGAGGATGTGTTCCTTTCCATGGTTGAGAAGGACAATCAGGAGAGAAAGCAGAGGGCACAATTATGAAAACGCTGGCCATGGAACTTCGGAAGGAAAAGCGAACCGGCGTGATCCTAGTGCTGCTATCGGTGGGCGTATTGGGAGCTGCCTACGCGTTTTTGAATTTCCTTGTGCGGAAGAATACGCTTCTCAACCTGCCGCTGGCTCCGATGGATGTCTTGCTGACCCAGCTTTACGGCATGATCATGGTGCTGAACCTGTTCGGCATCGTGGTGGCCGCCTGCCTGATCTATCATCTGGAATTTCAGGGTAGCGCCATTCGGAAGATGTATCTGCTTCCCGTGAGCGTCCCGTCCATGTACCTTTGTAAATTCCTGATTCTGACGGTTCCGTTTCTGGCAGCCATCGCACTGCAAAACTTGGCGCTGGCAAAGATCGGCATGACAGATCTGCCGGACGGCGCATTTGAAGGAAATACGCTGGTGCGCTTCGCCGGATACTCTTTCCTCACCTCCATGCCGGTGCTGTCGTTTATGCAGCTGATTGCCTCGCGCTTTGAGAACATGTGGGTGCCCCTTGGAATTGGCGTCGCCGGATTTTTAAGCGGCATGGCGCTTGCAAATTCTGATCTGGCGCTTTTGCTGGTGCATCCTTTTGTGATCATCCTGAAACCGGCGGTGGCCATGCGTGCCCAGCCCGATCCAACGGTTACGCTTGCCGCTTTGGTGGAAACGCTGCTGTTCCTGGCCATAGGCTTGTGGTTGGCAAAGTTTAGACGCTTTGAGTAAGGAGGGAGAAACATGCGCTTTTTCGATTTGCTCCAAATGGAGTTCATGAAAGTAAAACGCTCTAAAATCGTACCTTTGATCTTCCTTGCCCCTCTGTTGGTGGTGGGTTCCGGGGTTGCGAATTTGAGCAGCTATTTTACGCCGGAATATACCCATGCGTGGCCTGCCATGTTCATTCAAAGTGCGCTGGTGTATGCCTATTATCTCCTTCCGTTCAGCATGATTGTAGTGTGCGTGATGATCGCGGGGCGAGAAACAGGAAACCGCGGAACCCTCAAAATGCTGACGCTGCCGGTCAGCCGCAGCGCTTTCTCCGTTGCAAAATTCTGTGTGCTGACCGTTTATCTGTTCCTTGAAATGGTGGTGTTTCTTGTGGTGTTCGTCATCGCCGGGTTCATTGCGACGAAGACCATGGGTGTCACAGAGACCTTGCCGATCCTGTATCTTCTCAAATGGTGCCTAGGGCTGTTTTTGACCATGCTGCCGTGCCTTGCTGCCATGTGGGCAATCACCGTGCTGTTTGAAAAGCCCTTCCTTTCCGTGGGATTAAACTTGCTGCTGGTGATCCCTGGCGTGTTGGTTGCAAATACGCCCATGTGGATCGCTTACCCATACTGCTATAGCGGTTATCTCGTCTCCTGTTCGCTCCATGACTTTACATCAGAAGCGTCTGACGCCGCCTTTTCCATTCTCCCATTCCTGCCGTGGGCAATTGCGGTGTTCATCCTGTTTTTCACGCTGGCTGTCACGCAATTTTGGAAAAAAGAAATGAAGTAACCTGCTGTATGATTTTCCAATTTATGATATAATACTCCCAAATCAAAAGGGAGGTATGAACTATGGAACTGGCGCGTGCGAAAGAACTTTTGACCGCTCTGGCTGACGGAATAGACCCCTTCACCGGCGAAGTATTTCCAAGAGATCATGTCTGTAACCAGCCGGATACGATCCGTGCGCTTCACTGCGTCCTACAGGCGCTGCCTGCGGAACGGAAGAAGGACACGCCGCCCAATGCTGGTCAGCCCTGGAGCCAAAAGGAAACCGTGAGCTTACAGGCAGAATTTCAAATGGGCAAGACAACTTCTGAAATGGCCAGAATCCATGGAAGAAGTCGTGGCTCCATTGAAGCGAAGCTTGCCAATCTGGGCTTGATCGAGGGGGCATATTTCTCAGGAAAGCGGGAGTAGAAATAGGTTGGAGGAAACAATATGCGAAAATTCTTGATTGTGGTGGATATGCAGAAGGACTTTGTGGACGGCGCGCTGGGTACACCGGAGGTAGTTGCCATCGTGCCGCGGGTTGCGGAGAAAATTCGAAGCTTTCCCGGCGAACTCTTTGTCACACTGGATACCCACGAAACGGACTATCTTCAAACGGCGGAGGGGAAGAAGCTGCCCATCCCCCACTGCATTCGCAATACGGCGGGCTGGCAGCTGGATCAGAGCGTGGCGGCAGCGCTTTCTGGGAAAAAATATACCGTGGTGGAAAAGCCCACCTTCGGAAGCACCAGGCTGCCGGCGCTTATTGCTGAAGCCGCCCACGGGGAGGCATTTTCCCTGGAGCTCATCGGACTGTGTACGGATATCTGCGTTGTCAGCAATGCGCTGCTCCTCAAGGCGTATTTCCCAGAGGTGCCCGTGGCTGTGGACGCCTCCTGCTGTGCAGGCGTCAGCCCCCAAACCCATAAAGCCGCCCTTGCAACCATGCAGTGCTGCCAGATCGATGTGGTGGAAAGCAAATAAGCACGTTTCTCCCGAGGAAGGGTCAGTGTGCCGTCCTCGGGGATTTTTTGCAAATATTTGGACGTTGGATGCAACCTCCATTGGCATAATGCGGTCTTTTCTAGTAGAAGAAGCGGGGAGGGGACAAAGATGAAGCGGTATTTTGCGGCATGGATGCTGCTATTATTTTTATTGTGTGCATGCGATGCCCAGGAACCCTCGGAAAAACCGAGGATGCCCACCACCAATGGGCAGACGGAAAAAGCTGCTGTGATGGAGGCAGTAGACGCCGAAGGCACCTACCGCGTGACCAGTGAGGAAGCAGAAATCGGCGAGCTGCTCTTTCTTATGCAGACTGCGGAAGGCGCCGCAGCGGTCTACACGGTGCAAGCCCAGGGCGCATACATCCTCCATGCAGAGGACAGCCGCCGTGAACGCCTTTCGCTGACGGCGGAGGAGCAGGTGATGGGCGGGTATTACCGGGATGCGGCCTATCTGCTCCTTACAGCGCCTTCCGGGCAAGTGCTCTGGCTTCCCAGCGGTGAACGGATCTCCCTGGATGGCATCTTCGCAGATGGAGCCGAGGTGAAGTGGCTGCTGGGCACCCAGGATGGGCAGCTGCTGCTCTGCTCCGACGGGCAGGCGGCGGCACTGGACGGCCTGCGGCAGGTGATCTGGACAGAGCGCTTCGCCGGTGAGATCCTCACCGCACTGGAGACATCAGACCAGAAGATTTTGCTTCTCGCCCAGTGGGACGATATGGCTGTACTCCAGGAAGTGGAGCTTGCCACAGGGCGCTTGACGCTACGGGGTACGGTGCCCCAGGCACTTCTCAGCTGCCATTTGGCTGCCGGTGACCGCTGGGGCTACGATCTTTTGGCCTCGGACGAGACGGCGCTCTATGGCTGGCGTGCCGGCGCTTCCCATGTGGAGCGGCTCTTTACCTGGGAAAGCCTACGTTTGGCCGAAATTCAGGCGGTTGCCTTGCTGGATGAAGAGACGATTTTGGCGGTCGGGCAGGGAAGGGAGGAGACCACCGTGCACGTCACGATCTCGCGGGCACCAGCACAGGCGGACGAAGTGCCCACCTCCTGGCGGCAGTGCTATCTCACGCTTCTTCAAAATGAGCTGGAGGGCGAACTGCAAGCGGTGGGTCTACTAGATACCACGCAGTGCGGCCAGCCGAATTTGATCCTGTGGCGCGCTGGAAGCCCAGATGGTGTGATTTATGAAGCTTCGGATGGGGCGGCGCGACAGATTACCGATAAGGTCTATCCGGGGGCGCCGCCGGAGGAAGGGTGGGTGCTTCTTCAGGCGCCCGAGGGCGAGCAGTTATCTTTATCCGAGGCTGCGGATTGGGTACGCGCCTGGCCGGGAAACGGGCTTCCCAGCGAAGCTGTGGTTTCCTTAGAGGAGGCAGCTGCCTATGCCAGCGCCACAGCGGTTCGAAAACGGGAATCGCGTTATCATCTGGAAATGGAGGTACCTGCGGAATATGCCGAGGACTTGACCTCGGACGTCCTGGAGCAGAATATCTTCCAATTCTGCGATGGAGAAACCCAGGCGCAGACCGGAATGCTAGGGCTCTGCTGGAGCGTGCTCGCATGGGAGAAAGGGGATTACGAGGAAGCCTATGGTCAGGAATCCGAGTCTTGGGTGGAGGGGATGCTCACCCCCAATGATCTCATGCTGGGGCGAGACGAGGCGCGGGTCTATCTCTTGCATCTCCCCTCTGATGTGCAGTATGATGCCGCAACGGCAAATTCCTACTATCTCCATTTCCTCAAAGGCTATGCCATGCTGACGGATTTTTTCAGCCGCAACGCCATCACCCCCAGTCCCTACTGGGAGGCGGAATACCGGAAAAAGCTCTGCGCCATGGCGGACTTTGGCGGCGATTTCCGCCGGGTGGAATTTGGCTGCGGCCAGCGGGAGAGCAATGATCCGGCGTTGACAGCCTGGGCGGCGCTGGCTGCCAATCTCTGCTTCCTGGATGGGGAGGAAGCGCTCTCCTGGGGCGATGTTGCCGTCTATCGGCTGATGGAGGCGTACGAAGAATTGGAGGGGGCAGAGATAGCGCTGTGTGCAGATGCCCTGCCCCCCTGGTCGATCCTTGCATATCTCGACCCGGATGACGTGGAGGATCAGGCGACGGCTGCCCTTTTGGAGTTCTGCCGTCAGCTGAAGGAGGTGCCCCTTTTGAGCGAAGCCTGTGCCTCTGCGCTGTGGAGAATCACAATATCCGGTGATATTTGGACGCTGACATATCCGCTGGGGACGTTGGAAGCGAATCCCGCGGCGCTGATCGCTGCGGCGCAATCAAACCAATAAAGGTAGAAGCGGCCTGGCTTGTTGCCAGACCGCTTGAGACTGTCAAAAAACCTCGCAGAAGATGTCCGGGACAGAGCAGCGGGGGGTGTGTGCGGGGGGCAAAAAGCCCACCGCGCGTTCAATCAACAGGATTTTGAAACTTTTTGAAAGTTTCAAAATCCGCACAGCGGGGCGAAAAGACTTTTTCGACACGCTGAAGCGGCCTGGCTTGTTGCCAGACCGCTTCTAAAAACGTTATTTGTCTTCCAGCACTGTCCACTTTCGCTGCATATGGCTAAAGCCCTCTTCCACAGGCGCTGCGCCGGCATAGATGCCGCGGTAGCGGGTGATATGGCAGCTTACATGGTAGCCCGATAGGTATAGGTCATCTCCGCATGGCTGAAAGCTGGGGAACTGTTCGTGGGACACATTGTGACTACCGGTATGGGGGAAGCGCAAGAGCTCACGTATAGCGCCGGTACGAAGATCCAGAGCATAAAAGGTCTCCCAAAGCTTGTTTTCTTCGTCAAAGCATTGCGTGGCAAACGTCAGCATTTCCCCGGAAACAGCCCTCCTGGCTGGATTCTGCTCTGGAGAAAGCGACGCAATGGGGCTCTTTTTCCTGCCTGCTGCGCCGTCGACCCGGCAAATCTCAAAGGCTTCCCCTGAATAAGCTTTGCGGTAAAGATGGAGGTTTTCATCGGCAAAGTAAGTTGGATCGAGGCTGGAATATCCCGTGAGATCTAAAAGCGAGACGCCGTCCTTGGAGAGATAGAGCCAGCACAGAATATCGCGATCCTCCTGATGGCAGCTTACCAGGAGCACCAGACCGTTGTCCGCCGGGAAGAGGGAAAGGAACTTGCATCGATGCTGTGGATTCCAAATAAGCATGGCTTCTTCTGGATTATCCAGAGAAATTGCCAGAAGCTGCCCTGTGTCCGTAACCACAAAGGCCGTATTTCCTGCGATACAATAGGGCGGCGAACCAGTATAGCCATCGATATTTGACCGCAGCAGCTCCGGTGTACCGCCTTCCGCCGGGATGCGATAGAGCGCTTCTTCCTTCATTTCCTTCATCAGAAAATAGAGATACCCCTCATGCTCCAGCATGGCGCGAAGCCACACATCGCCTTCCACCGTAAGCACAGTGGCGGCGGTGTCGCCAGTGTTGCGAATGATGATGGGCTCTCCGTAATCGTTCCATCTCGTCCAGTAGATGGCGCCGTTCTCCCCGGCAGCCAGATTATCTCTGGGTTGTCCACCGGAGGTGTCAAAGGGCTCTGAAAAAAGACTGCTCCACAGCGGCTGCCGCTCCTCCAGCTGGGCGATCGCCTGCTCCGGCGTGCAGGATAAGTCGTCCGGCGGCTGCGTCCCCATCGAGACACGCCAGCCCTCTACGTCACTCTGTCCTCAGCAGATGTAGGGCTCTCCGTATTTCCCCAGGTCTTCGTAGTATTCGTCGTTATAATTTGCCCCTGTGGAAACCAGGGTTCCGTCCCGCTTGAGCCCGACGGTGTGATATGCTCCCACAGCCACGGCCACGATATCCGTCCAGTCCTGGGTATTGCACTGTCCCCAGTCATTGTCGCCCCAGGCCAACACGCTCCCATCTTCAGAAACCACCGCCCAATGCCTCGTGGCTTCTCCAGTGGAGAGGGAAACCACATGGTCAATGCCTTGCACCAGGCCGGTTTTGTCTGTCTGCATGGCTTCGTCAAGATCTTCCGCGTAGAGCGTTCCGTCGCCCCGCAGTGCAATTAGGAAGCCGTTTCCGCAGGCGATGGCTTTGACATCCGTCCATTGGTTGTAGGTGCGAAAAATACCGCCGACTTCCAGGACGGTCCCATCCGCGTGCAGCCCACAGTTTCCATCAATGGCGACCAAGTCTCTCCATTTCGCTTGATCCGTGAAAGGGACATATGTTCTGGAAGCATATGAGGATTGCACAACAGTGCCGTCTGATTTCAGCCCCATGCCGTCGGATATGGACACAATATTGCGCCAGGTGCTGACCTCCTCTGCTAGAGCCGTTTCTCGTGTCCAGGGATTGATTACGGTGCCGTCGTCCCGCAGGCAGAGCAGCCCGTCCACGGCGATGATGGTTCCCAGACGGGAGGGATCGGACTGATATTCCTCTTTCAGCTGCAGCCGGCGCGTATGGAGCAGCGTTCCGTTCTCTGCTAGTGCAACTGTATAATCAAACCCTGCTGTAATTGTATTCCGGACGGCTACCTGATCCCAGAGGGCAAGGCTCCGCGCCCGGGCGTTCCAATAGTCTCCCGCCTTGCCAAAGGCAATGGCGGCAGCGCCCCGGTTTCCCAGGGATTCCTGGAGCTCACCTTCTAAGTACCAGCAGGCCAGGGCGCGAGTGGCGGAATCGGAATAGTCCTCCAATTCCAGGAATGCCTCTGCTGCTCCATCGAAGTCTTCGGCCTGCTCCAATGCCTCGGCGGCGGCATAGGCATCCGCCAGCCGCTGGGCTTCCAATGCGTCGATCTTCGCTTGGGCAGCCTCAGCCTGCTGGACAGAATCGGCGTAGTTCCCCAGGGAGGTGAAGATGCCCAGCGCCCACTCCCAGTCCCCGCGCTCCATGGCCGCCTGGCCGTTGGCGTATCGCTCTTCCAGCTTCTGTTCCTCGTAGCTGATCGCCGGAACTTCACCGGCGGTCTCTGCCGCTGGCTTGGAGCGGGAAGCGTAGAGCACGATTCCAACCAGCACGACCAGAATAAGCGCAGCCGCTATCAAATTGACGGATATTTTCTTCAACGCAATCACCCTTTTGTTGTCTGCTTTTCTAAAAAGACGAATTTCTTTCTGGTGCCGTTCCAAGCTGCAAGAAATATTTTCCAACAAAAAGCTCCCCGGGGATTTGGCATATATGCCAAACCGCGGGGAGTGCGTTTTCATAAGGACGAATCTGCGGCATTCTGCTTAGCCGTCTGGATGACCGCATCCAGCAGCGCCAGTTTTTGCGGCAGGGGACAGGGAAGCGCTTTAATATGTTCTGTGACGGCCGCAGCATGTGCTTGCGCAGCACGCTTGGCCAAGGCCTGCACTCCAGCCGTAGTCTGAGGCGGATGTACCATCAAATGAATGGGCGCCTTTCTGGAAATGGAATCACCTCCAAATCTGATCTCTGCTCCATAACGTTATGCACATTCTCTGCGGAATATGTGCAGTGGCACAGTTACATGATGAAGGCAGGGGTTTACGTGGTTGCCATCTAACCGCCGTAACACGGAAATATAATATCTTGATGGCTTCTTGCGCTCTTTGAAGGGGGAATTGATGAGAATGAACGGGGAGATTGCAATCTATACGAGAAAGTCAAAGTTCACCGGGAAAGGCGAGAGTATTGGAAATCAGATTGAGCTCTGCAAGGAATACGTTCGCGGCGTTTACGGAGCGGCATATCTGGAACGCTGTGAGGTATTCGAAGATGAAGGGTTTTCCGGCGGCAATCTCCAGCGGCCGGCGTTTCAAGAGATGATGCGGCAGGTGCGTAAGAAGCGGTATCAGGCCATTGTGGTCTATCGCCTGGATCGAATCAGCCGCAATATCAGCGACTTTACAGGGCTTATTGACGAGCTCACGAAGCTGGGGGTCTCGTTTGTCTCCATCCGGGAGCAATTCGACACCAGTACCCCCATGGGACGGGCGATGATGTTTATTATCTCTGTGTTCTCGCAGCTGGAACGGGAGACCATCGCCGAACGAATCCGGGATAATATGATAGAACTGGCCAAGACTGGCCGCTGGTTGGGCGGTAATGCACCCATCGGCTTCCAATCGGAGCCGGTCAGCAAGATCACGGTAGACGGAAAGACGCGCAAGTCCTACCGGCTTGTGCCGATCCCGGAGGAGGCTGAAATCCCAAAACAGATTTTTGATCTCTATACTAAAACGGATTCTCTGACGGCGGTGGAAGCAGAGCTGCTGCGGCAGCGGATCAAAACCAGGCAGAGGAAGGACTTCACCAGATTTTCCATCAAATCAATACTGCAAAATCCGGTGTATTTGGCGGCGGATCAGGCGGCCTACGATTACTTTGCGGCAAGACGAGCAGAAATTTGCGCACCGCGGGAGGCCTTTGACGGGCACTGCGGCATCATGGCCTATCATCGGACAGAGCAGGAAAAGGGGAAGACAACGGTGCTGCTGCCGGTCAGCGAATGGATTGTTGCACTGGGATCGCATCCAGGATTGATATCGTCAAGCCAATGGATCCGCGTGCAGGAATCGCTGGAGCGAAATCAATCCAAAGCCTATCGCAAGCCGCGATCCAATGAAGCGCTGCTCACCGGGCTCTTATTCTGCAGCTGCGGAGAACGAATGTATCCCAAGCTCACAAAGCGCTTCAATGCGAACGGGGAGCCGCTCTATTCCTATGTTTGCAAGATGAAGGAGCGAAGCAAGGGAACACGCTGTACCATGGAGAATATCAATGGTAACCTGATGGATCAGATGGTAATGGAGCAGTTGAAATCCCTGCCCGAGGATCCCCGGCAATTTGCGGCACAGATGGAGGAGGGGAGGAAATATCTCAACAGTCACCGGGATCAGTATGAGACGCAGCTTGCCAAACTTCGCGCCGAGTATACCGCCAGAGAAAAGATCATTACCGGACTTCTGGACGCCTTGGCAGAAGTTGAGGCGCCGGCCATGCGTGCAAGTGTTCTCAAACGAATTGAGGAGCATACCAAGTCCAATCGAGAGACTCAGGCACAAATGGAGGAATTGACGTCAATGATTTCTTCGGAGGGGCTAACGGACGAAGCATTTTCCCAACTGCTCCGATCCATGTCAGCGGTGGGAGCGTCCATAAATAGAATGTCATTGGAGGAAAGACGAAACGCCATTCGCACCATCGTCCGAAATGTGGTCTGGGATGGGGAAACCGCGCACATGTACCTATTTGGCGATGATGGCTCCTTGATGAGAGGATTGCAAATGAAATCCTGATGCACTTTAGAAGCCAGAAAAAGACAGCCATGGATGTCTCGCTGTCGGAAATGATCGATACCGGAAAGGATGGAAATGCCCTTTCCCTGATGGAGGTCATTCGATCCGACGAGGATCTTTTTGACGATCTCAGTAACCGCGAAATGTATGGAAAACTACACCAGGCACTAGACACATGCTTATCAGACAGAGAAAGGAACA
>NHCFR00700__coassemble_1302_pt1 | contig 20179 bp, 18 predicted proteins | sample NHCFR00700__metabat2_high_PE_007 | metagenome-assembled genome bin NHCFR00700 | reverse complement strand
AGCGTGGCGAAAAGACTTTTTCGACACGCTGAGGGGTCGATCTCCGATCGACCCGTGCTCTCCCACTTGGGAACAAAAACCCCGCAGAGGCGGCACGCAGCCCTCTCTGCGGGGAAATCTTGCATCAATCTTCCTCTTCGTCCTCTTCCTTGGGGCGGCAGTGGACTTCGATCTCCAGCACCCGGCGGTAGTCGGTGTCTGTGACTGTGACGTCCAGGTTTTCCCAGGTGAAGGTGTCTCCCTCGTTGGGAATCCTGCCCAGCTGTTCCATAACCCAGCCGCTCACTGTAGTGCAGTCGGCCTCACAGTCCACGTTAAAGAACTTAGACATTTTGTCGAGATCCACGTTGCAGGACACGCGGTAGGTGTCCTCTCCCACCTTGCGGAAGTCCTCGATGACCTCGTCGTGCTCATCCCAGATCTCGCCCACCAGCTCTTCGAGGATATCCTCCATGGTGACGATGCCCAATGTGCCGCCGTACTCGTCGCTGACCACGGCGATGTGGCTCTTGGACTTTTGAAGGAGCTTCAAAAGGTCGCTGATCTTGATGGACTTGGTCACAAAGAGCGGCGCGGTCATGATCTCGGACAGGGGCTTGTCGACCAGTCCGGCGCCGTCGTAGAGATCCTTCTGGTGAATGATACCGATGATATTGTCGATGTTCTCTTCGTAGACGAGGATCCGGGAGAAGCGGGAGGTGGAGAAGACCTCGGCCACCTCCTCCTTGGTGGCGGTGCTGGGCACGGCCTCCAGATCCACCCGGTGGGTGAGGATGTCCTCGGCGTCGTGGTCGGTAAACTCGATGGCGCTGCGCAGAAGCTCAGATTCGTCTTCGTCGATGCCGCCGTCCTGGGCGACCTCATCCACCAGCACCAGCAGCTCATCCTGGGTGAGGCGACGATCCTCCTTGACCCGGAAGATCTTGGACATGAGCTTTTTCCACTGGGTAAAGAGCCAGTTCACCGGCGTGAGGATAATCACCAGCGCCTTTAGGAACGGGGTAGAGAACATGGCGAAGCGCTCCGGGCTGTCCTTGGCCAGGCTCTTGGGGGTGATTTCGCCGAAGATCAGTACCACGATGGTCACCACGATGGTGGAGAGGGTGGCGCCGAAGTCTCCATAGTGGCGCACAAAGAGCAGCGTGCCGATGGAGGCGGTGGCGATGTTCACAATGTTGTTGCCGATGAGGATGGTGGAGAGGAGCTTGTCGTAGTCCTCTGCCAGCTTCAACGTGGCCGAGGCACGGCGGCTGCCCTTTTCGGCTCTGGTCTTGAGCCGGGTTTTATTGAGGGATGAGAAGGCGGTTTCGGTGGCGGAGAAGTAGGCCGACATGAGAATCAGCACTGCCATAATTACTATGTCCCGCAAACTGTCACTGTCCATAAAAAGTATGTATCCTCCAAACAAAGATGGTTTTCCGGAAAAGCGCGCAAAAAGGCATACCTGCACCATCAACGGCGCAGATATGCCTTTAAATTAACAGCGGTATCGTACAAGGGGGGATTACCGTCGTCAGCTTCCATGAGGAAAATTGGCTCCTTCCGGGATGTAAATTGAGCTTATTATACCAGCCTGGAAGCCATTTGTCAATGGCCAGCACACTGGAGCGCTGGGCGCTCGGGGCTAAAGAATTGGAGCAGATTGGAATCGGCGCTGCTTATATACTGCCCATGGTAGAGAAGTCCGCTTTGATCGTAGATCAGAAGCCCTGTACCGACGGAGGCATATTCGCCCCAGGGATAGACCAGCGCCAGCCGCGACCCGTCAAAGGCGGCATTGAGGCTGGAAAGGTAGTAGGCTTCCAACGGAAGCTCTGTGTCAAGCCACAGGCGATACTGCCCATCCTCCCGTGCGTAGGCAAGGAAGCGCTGCGTATCCTCCTCCCAGAAGAGCAGCACCAGCATATCCTCGGTCTGTACCACCTCCGGCAGCGCATCGGCGTCCAGCCAGTAGTCCTCGATCACCGTGCAGGTTTCCTCCTCCAAGAGCCGCAGGCGCAGAGTTCCCTGCTCCACGGTGAAAACCTCGATGATCCCATCCCAAGGGCTTTCCAACAGGGAGACGGCCTCCACATCTTTTTCGGAGAGGGGCAGGATATTCTCAATGTCCTCCACCGGCAGGGCGTAGTCATCTTCCTGCGGGAGCGGGACGCGGTAGATGCCGTAGCCGCCTTGAATGTGGGAAAAGTCCACCGTTTCCCCGGGTTCGCAGGAATATAGTCCCAGATAAATCCCTTGCTCTGTGACAAGCTCCGCACTGCAAAAGCCGTAGCTTTCCTCGCCGGTGGGGTTGATGGTGGCTTGTACACACTCTCCATCCTCATCCAGGGAGACGGTGATGTCCACAGTCAGTTCCGCGGGAACAGGGATGTGGAAGTAGTTGGTGAGGAAGGAGGTCTCGCCTTCATCGTAGTAGGTGCTGCCATTGAGCAGGCTGAGATAAAGCGTCAGTGGGTAGATCTCCCAATAATCCGCCACCGTGACGGTCTCGGTTTTCTCTTCCCCGGGCGCAAGCTCCCTGGCCAGCTCCCGAATGGGCTCGATCAGGAAATCACTCCATCTGTTTCGCTCCTCCATCAGATTCTCCAGCGTGGTGCTGGTTGCGCCGTTGAGGCTGGCAGTGGAAAAATGCAGATAGGCATCCTGGGAAAACGACACGCCATTGGGGTGGTAGGTGAAGTCCGTCACCGCCTGAAAGGCCGCTGTGGCCGGGAAGGTGGTGTCCCAGGTGAGATAACTGTTGCGCTGGGCATAGACGGTAAGCGTCAGCCCCTTCGCCGCGCTTACGTCACCCGAGAGGGTGTGCGCCTCTATGGTGATGTCATCCTGGATTAGGAACCCGGCCAGCGCCGCGCCGCTTAAAGCCATCACGGCAATCAGCACCAGGACAACATAGAAAATCAATCGCTTTTTCATGCCCCATCCTCCTTCCAGGAAAGGCGCAGGGGAGTGCTGGTATAAATGCTGTTCTCCCATGCAGCGGCGCGCAGGAATTTTCCATAGAAAACCTCCCCGCCTTCCTCCCATATCCACACTTCCATGGAAAGCCCCGGGCGCTCCTCGTCAGGAGAGAGGATGGCAAAGGCCAAGTGCCCATTTCGATAAGCCACGGCGGGGTCGTACCAACGGTAGGACTTGTTGGGAAGGGTACCCCGGAGACTCGGCACATATTGCCCATCCTCCCGCACCAGCGCCAGGAAGCTGCGCTCGGGCACGTCGTAGGAGAGCAGCAGCAGGACATTCTCTCCTTGCACCACCTGCGGCATGCTGGAATAGGAATCCAGCGTGTAGTCCTCCAGGACGGTGCAGCTTGCCTCGTCGAAAAGCCTGAGCCGCAGATTGCCGTGTTCCAGGGTCAGGAGCAGCAGCACGCCGTCCCAGGCGCTCTTCATCACGCAGATGTCCTCGATTTCTTCATAGGAGAGGGGCAGCACCGTCTGCATAGCGCCCACATCCAGCTCGTAGCTGTCGGTGGCGGTGGGAATGCGGTAAAGGCCGTAGCCGCCGCGAATCTGGGAAAAGTCCGTTCCCTCGGGGAAATCGGCGGGGGAGAGCACCAGATAGATCCAGCCGTCGGTGACGCAGCCGTTTTTATTGAAGCCATAGTCCGCGCCCACCGGCTGCACGAGCACATCAAAATACCCTCCGTCCTCCGAGCGGGTAACAGACATGGAAACCCTGGTTCCGTCGGGAATGGGAATTTGGAAATAGCCCTTTAATGCGTTTGACGGCGGTGTGTAGACACGATAGGTATCGCCATGGGGCACCAAAAGGGAGAGGTTAAAGTCAAAGTATGTGGTGTAGTCTTCCGATTGAAAATCCATCCCGGCGCTTTGTCCCGGCTCTAAGTCTTCGGCCAGCTCCCGCGCCAGCGTCATCAGCTGATCGGGCAGCAGCGCCACGGTTTGAAATATTTCCCTGGAGGCTACAATGCTGTCGGAAATCCTTCCGCCGCCGAAGGTGGCAACGGCATCTTTTTCCGGGGGCATGCTGAGGATGGAATAGGTAAAATCTGTGGCGGGCGCTGGGTCGCCAGTGGGGGAGAAGGTGGTTTCCCAGAGGGTGTGGTCATCTGCCTGAAGTGGCAGCGTGAGCCGCAAGTCCCGCGCCTGTTCCACGTCGCCCTCCAGTGTCTCCACCTGAATGTCCACGCGCGCCTGCCCGATGCCTCCGGCGATGGCCATGCCGCCAAGCCCCAGAACTGCCAGCAGCACCAGGATGAGATAGAGAACCATGTGCTTGTTCATAGCAATCCCTCACGTTTCGTCGGTGAGGTCGGAGAGCGCCTTGCTCACCCGGTCGGCCTCGTAGTGATAGGCCGAGCGGACATAGTCCATGAGCGCCACGCCCTCCTCCTCCAGGGAAAGGGTGGTCACGTCGCCCACGATTTTGCCCCCGCGCAGCAGCACCGCCCGGCTGATAAACTGCGATACTTCCTCCAGGAGGTGGGTGGAGAGGAGCACGGTCTCGGTGGGCTCGAGAATGCCCAGGAGCACCTTGTAAAAGTCCTCGCGGTTGAAAATGTCGTTCCCGGCGAAGGGCTCATCCATGAGGATATAGTCCGCGCCCTGGGAAAGGGCGAGAATTACCTCCAGCTGGTTTTGCTGGCCGGTGGAAAAGGTGCGCACGGGCTTTTCCAAGGGCAGATTGAAAAAATCCATCAGCCCTTCAAACCGCTTGGCGCGGAAGTGGGGAAACTGGGTTTCATAGAACGCCCGGTGGTCGGCGGGGGAGAGGCTGGGGAAGAAGGAGTGCTCGCAGGTGGCGAAGGAGAGCCGGGCGATGTTCTTCCGGGTGATGGGCTCGCCGTCCAGGGTCACCGTGCCCTTGTGGCGGAGGTACCCCAGGATGCATTTCATCAGCGTGGTCTTGCCTGCGCCGTTTTCACCAAACAGTCCCACAATCTCGCCTGGGGCGAGGGTGAGATCCACGCCCACCAGGGCATCCATTTTTCCAATGTAGGACTTGGAGATCGATTTTAGTTCCAGCATGGGAATCCCTCCTACCAAAGTTGTGGATTAAGGCATTGCGCCGGGGTGGCGCAGCGATAGATGAGATAGTAGAGCGCCGTGAGAATGGCCATGGTGAGAAGCGATAGGATCACCCCGGCCAGGGGCGCCGCCAGGCAGCGCCGGGGCAGTTCCTCGGCATGGGGCAGGCGCCGCATGGTGTAGATGCTGCGGCTCTGGTGGTAGTGCCAGAAATAGAAGCCCACCGCCACCACGGCCATGGCGGCCATCAGCACGTAGAAGCCCCAATAGATGCCGGGGATCAGGGAGAAGAAGGGAGTAATGACAGCACCGGGGCGCAGTACCCGCTTCTTATTCTGCCAGTAATAAAGGGCGTCCAGCGCCTTGGAGTACCGGGCGACAAACTGCAGGGATATAAGGCTGGCTGCGATAAGCCCCAGACCAAAGTAGGAGAGCACCTTGTCCATAGGAACGCCCAGGGGGAGATACCGTTTCATATCAATCTTCCGCTTTGCCATGCTCCTTCACCTCCCCGCGCACCAAGAAGAACTGCCAGCTGATGAAGAAGAGGAACACCACCGAGAAGAGCACCTCCACCCCCACGTTCCCGGATACTGAAAAGCTGTAGAGTCCGGCGGCAGTCACCAGCAGCGGCGAGATCTGAAAGCTGCCCCGCCGCTGGAAGAAGCCGAAGGAGGCGGTGCAGCTGGCCAGGGCTAGCGCCCACAGTACGCTCAACAGGAGGCGCAGCCAGTCAGATAGTGGCAGCAGGCTGTGGAAAAAGGGCGTGGTGTAGGCTGCCACCACCAGCGGAAAGCCCAGGCTTTTGCCGTAGAACCAGTAGAGCGCCGCCGTCACAAAGACCTCCATCGCCCAATAGAGCACCAGAAAGCCCAGATGGGTGAGGCCGTAGATCACCGTGATTGTACCTTCGCCGATGGGAAGCCGCTGCAGCGTACCGCTGACCCAGTGTCCCGAGAACTGACAGCCCTGGAGCGCCAGGATGACCAGCAGCACCAGAAGTCCCGCCATGGCCACAAGCCCCGTGTGGCACCGGGAGAGAAATTGCGAAAAATCCATGGTGCCCACAGAGATCGTGGCCGCAGCCCGATACCCCAAAAAGAGCTGTACCGCCGCGGTGAGCACCAAAAGGAGAATTACCTTCCAAAGGAGCGGGCGCACCGCCGTCATGGAAATGCCGAGTTTTTCCTTCATGTTTCTTCCTCCTCCCACAGTTCGCCCACCAAGGTGAGCGCCTCGTCCCGGCTGAGGCCGGTCTGCCGCATGGCCAATATCAAGCGTCTGGCATCCTCTTCCAAGAGCTCCCGCCGGATCTGGGCTGCCTTTTTCTGGTCGAAGACCACCAGGCTCTTGGCGCCGGCGTGGGAGCTGATGAGCCCCTCCTCCTCGAGAATCCGGTAGGCCTTTTGGATGGTGTTGGGATTGACCCCCAGCCGCGCCGAGAGTACCCGCCGGGAGGGGAGCTCGTCGCCATCCTGGACGATTCCGCCCACAATGGCGCGCTTGAGGTAGAGCACGATCTGTACGTAGATGGGAATGCCTGCCTGCTGGACAAAGTCGTCAAAGGATATCATGGCCTCACCTCCAAACTGTACTATAAGTATAATACGGTGTAACTGTATTATAGCAGTAACACGGTATCCTGTCAAGGGACATCAGCCTCCGAAAAGAAAAATTCCGGTGCAGGAAACCTGCACCGGAAAAATCTTAAGGCATCACCGCACAATTGTGTCTGCGGCCTTCTCCCAATCTTTTGCCTCATCCGTGCAGTTATAAAAGGGGGAAATACATACAGTATTCCCGCCCTTTTATAACTTTCGTATGAGGCAAAATCTTTGGCCGAATGCTCTTGCCAAATTGTGCGGTGCTGCCTTAAATCTGGTAATATCCGCCGCCGATGAATTCCCGCACCAGGGAGGTCTGGGGCACGGCGTCGGCGGGAAGGGGGAGGCAGTAGCTCAGGAACTTCAAGAGCCGCTTGGCCTCCTGGAAGGCTGGATTGTCCCGGGGGATCCCGAAGAGCAGCGGCTCCACATAGGGCTTTAAGAGCGCCGTCTCATAGAGCAGCGCGGAGTTGAACACCACATCGGCGCTGTCCTGGAAGGGGAAGATGTTGTCCTCCTCGCCCTGGCGCACCGAAGGCCACATGTCGATGGTGGCGCTGGCCGTGAACCCTCTGGTGCGGGCATCCCGGGCGACGCGCCGGAGGAGCCGGGCATCGGTGGTGGAAATGCGGTTGTGGTCGTCCACATTGAGGGTGGTGAGGCAGCTGATGTAGATTTTGTACTTGCAGTCGGCGGAGAGGGCGTAGGAGAACTGATCGTTGAGGCAGTGGATTCCCTCGATGACCAGGATGTCCTGTGGGCCTAAGCGCAGGAAGTCGCCTTTGTACTCCCGCACGCCGGCTTTGAAGTTGAAGTAGGGGATTTCCACGGTCTCGCCCTGGAGAAGCCGGGTCATATCCTCGTTGAAGCGCGCCACGTCCATGGCCTCCAGGCATTCAAAGTTGTAGTTGCCGTTTTCATCCTTGGGCGAATCCACGCGATTTTTAAAGTAGTTGTCGGTGGCAATGGCGTGAGGTCTGAGGCCGCAGGCCATGAGCTGGGTGGACAGGCGGTGGGAGAAGGTGGTTTTCCCCGAGGAGGAGGGGCCTGCGATCATCACGAAGCGCACGTCCTTTCGCCCGGCGATCTCGGCGGCAATGTCGCCGATGGACTTTTCCATCAACGCTTCCTGCGCCAGAACCATCTGGGTGGCTTTTCCTTCGGCGATCAGGTCGTTGACGTCGCCGACGTTGGAGATGCGCAGTGCCTGCGACCAGCTTTCAGAGCTGCGCTGTGCCTCGAAGACCTTGTAGGAGGGGGTAAAGGGCGCCACGGCGTCGGGCTGCTGCTGGCTGGGCAGCCGCAGCAGGAAGCCGTCTTCAAACTGCTCCAGGGCAAACCATTTGAGATAGCTGGTGTCCGGCGCCATATAGCCGTAGAAATAGTCGGTAAAGTCGTCCAGGGTGTAGGTGTTCACCTTGGAGCTGATGCGAAAGCGCAGAAGCCCTGCTTTGTCCAGCATGCCGGCCTGCTGGAAGTAGGCCACGGCATCATCGGTATCCACCGAGCGCTTCTCGATGGGCAGCGCGGCCAGGACGAGCTCGTGCATCCGCGCTTCCACCTTGGAAAGGAGCGCCTCATCCAGGGTGAAATTGCCCTGAGCCCGGAGAAAGAGGGCGTGGCTCAGGGTAAATTCCACCACAATGCGCTCCACTTGATCCCGTCCCACCACGTCGCGGAAGGACTTGAGCAGCAGCAGCACGGTACTGCGCTCATAGGTCTGCATGCCGGGCTTGTCGGCGGCGGTGAGGAACTCCAGCGTGCAGTTCCGGTCGAGCTTTTTGTGGAGCTCGCAGAGCTTGCCGCTGCGGTTGACAAGCAGAATGTCGTAGGGGAACTCCTTTTGAAAATCGGCGGCAATGACCCGATAGGGGGTACCCTTGGGATAGGTGTAGGTCTTGCCATCGACGATGATTTGCAGCATGATGGTTTCCTTCATCCAAATTGCCTCCTTTAGTAAGAGTAACGATAGATGCTCAGTATTCCAGTTCGCCGGTGTAGACGAGACGAGCTCCGCCGGTGAGGGTGACGCCTTGGTCGGTGTAGCGCACCACCAGCTCGCCGCCGCGCACCTGCACGGTGATATCCTGATTCTTTTCACAGTAGCCGTTTTCCACAGCGGCCACCACCGCCGCGCAGGCGCCGGTGCCGCAGGCCAAGGTTTCGCCGCTGCCGCGCTCGTAGGTGCGCATCTTGAGGGTGGTCTTGTTCACCACCCGGACGAACTCGGTGTTGGTGCGCTGGGGGAAGATGGGCGCGTTTTCAAAGAGGGGACCCACGCGCTCCAAGTCCACGTCGTTGACCGCGCCGCAGAACACCACGCAGTGGGGATTACCCATGCTGACGCAGGTGATGTTGTAGGCTTCGCCGCCGATGGTGACGGGGTAGTAGATGACTTCCGGCTCGTCGATGGTGCAGGGCAGTGACTTGGGATCCAGGTTGGGCTTGCCCATGTCCACCTCCACGGAGCTCACCTTGCCGTTGGTGATATAGAGCTTGAGGTGCTTTACGCCGGAGGCGGTCTCCACGGTGATCTCATCCTTGGTAACGGCGCCGGAATCGTAGAGGTACTTGGCCGCGCAGCGGATGACGTTGCCTGCCATGGCGCCGGAGCTGCCGTCGCGGTTGAACATGCGCATTTTCGCGTCCGCAACGTCGGAGGTCTCCACCAGGGCGATGCCGTCGGCGCCGATGCCGTAGTGCCGGTCGCACTCGGAGATGCACAGGGATTCGGGGCAATTGATCTCACCGTCACGGTTGTCGAAGAGGATATAGTCGTTGCCGGTGCCCTCCATCTTGTAGAACTTGAGACGCTGGCGGGTGCGGCGCATGTGGTTGATGTCCACGAGCTCCGTGTTGTCCTGGTTGTAGCGGCTGGCCATGATGTCGGCTAATGCGTTGGCAGTGTCCAGGGAGGTGAGGCAGGGAATGGAGAGCTGCATGGCGCGGCGGTGGAGGGCGCGGAAGTGGTCATAGGTGGACACCAGCAGATCGCCGGTGTAGACGATGAGGTCGATGACGCCGCTCTCCAGCACGCGGAAGATGTGGTCGCTCTCCCGGATGGACTTGAGACGGTTGACGTGAATGCCCAGCTTTTCGATGGCGTGGGCGGTATCCGGCGGGGCATAGAGGGTGATGCCCAGATCGTCGAGCTTTTTGGCAAGGCCGACGACCTCCAGAAGATCGTGGTCATCCACGGAGAGCAGAGCGCCCAGGGTGTGGCCGGGCTGGCAGTCGCCGATGGTGATGCCCGAGGCGGTGAGTCCCTTGTAGAGTGCTTCGGTCATGGTGCGTCCCAAGCCCAGCACTTCGCCGGTGGACTTCATCTCAGGGCCGAGCCTTGAGTTGGCGTCGGTGAGCTTTTCAAAGGAGAACACCGGCACCTTCACGCAGTAGTACGGCGGGGTGGGGTAGAGGCCGGTGCCGAAGCCCAGGTCTTTGAGGGCTTCACCCATCATCACCCGGGTGGCCAGATCCACCATGGGCACGCCGGTGACCTTGGAGATATAGGGCACCGTGCGGGAGGCTCTGGGGTTCACCTCGATGACGTAGAGCTGGCCTTCGTAGAAGAGGTATTGGATGTTCACAAGACCCTGGGTCTTCATGGCAAGAGCCAGGCGGGTGGAGCAGTCCACCACGGTGTCGATCATCCGGTCGGTGAGGCCGAAGGGCGGGTAGACGGCGATGGAGTCGCCGGAGTGGACGCCGGCGCGCTCCACATGGCGCATGATGCCGGGGATGAGCACATCCACACCGTCGGAGATGACGTCCACCTCCAGCTCGATGCCGCTCATATACTTGTCCACCAGCACGGGGTTTTCGATGCCCCCGGCGAGGATCTTCTCCATATAGACTGTGACATCTTCCTCGTTGTGGGCGATGACCATGTTCTGCCCGCCGATGACGTAGCTGGGGCGCAGCAGCACCGGATATCCCAGATTCTTAGCGGCGTCCAGGGCTTCGGCCAGGGAGTGGACGCCCATGCCCTTGGGGCGGCTGATGTGGAACTTTTCGAGCAGTTCGTCAAACCGCTCCCGATCCTCGGCCATGTCGATGGAATCCTGGCTGGTGCCCAGGATCTTCACGCCCTGGCGGTCTAAGAACTCCGTAAGCTTGATGGCCGTCTGCCCGCCGAAGGCCACCACCACGCCGATGGGCTTCTCCACCTCGATGATGTTCATCACGTCCTCGGGGCAGAGAGGCTCAAAGTAGAGCCGGTCGGCGGTGTCGTAGTCTGTGGAGACGGTCTCGGGGTTGTTGTTGACGATGACCACGTCGTAGCCGAGCTTCTTGAGCGTCCACACGCAGTGCACCGAGGAGTAGTCAAACTCAATGCCCTGGCCGATGCGGATGGGGCCTGAGCCCAAGACCATCACCACCGGGCGGCCGGAGCGGCGGAAGCGCCGGGCTTCGCAGAACTGGTCAAAGGTAGAGTAGAAGTAGGGGGTGGCGGCATTGAACTCGGCGGCGCAGGTGTCCACCATCTTGTAGTAGGCCACCTTCTTGGGCGGCAGGGGATGGTTGGTGATCTGCTCCAGGGCGGCGTCGGGATAGCCCAGGCGCTTGGCCTGCATATAGGTCTGCTTGTCCAGCTGGCAATCGGTGATGGACAGCTCAAACTTGGCCAGGTTTTCAAGGCGGGAGAGGAACCAGCGGTCGATCTTGGTGATCTCATGAATGGCGTCCACCGTCCAGCCTGCCTTAAGGGCTTCGAAAATCGTGAAGAGGCGGCGGTCATCCTGATGGGAAAGGCGCACCTCCAACGGCTCGTCGGTCAAGGGCTTGGCGTTGAGGGTATTGAGGCCAATCTCCGCGCCGCGGACCGCCTTCATAATGCCCATCTCAAAGCTGGGGGCAATGGACATGACCTCGCCGGTGGCCTTCATCTGGGTGCCCAGCTCCCGGCTGGAGCCGTAGAACTTGTCAAAGGGCCACTTGGGGAGCTTCACCACCACGTAATCCACCGCCGGCTCAAAGCACGCGCAAGTCTTGCCAGTGATGTCGTTGGTGATCTCGTCGAGATCGTAGCCCAGGGCGACCTTGGTGGTGATTTTGGCGATGGGGTAGCCGGTTGCCTTGCTGGCCAGCGCCGAGGAGCGGGAGACCCGGGGGTTCACTTCGATGACGGCGTACTCAAAGCTGTCGGGATTGAGAGCAAACTGGCAGTTGCAGCCGCCGACGATGCCGAGGGCGGAGATGATATCCAGCGAGGCCTTGCGGAGCATCTGATACTCCTTGTCCGCCAGGGTGAGGGCGGGGGCAACCACAATGGAGTCGCCGGTGTGGACGCCCACGGGGTCGAAGTTCTCCATGCTGCACACGGCAATGACGTTGCCGGAGCCGTCGCGCATGGTTTCAAACTCAATTTCCTTCCAGCCCTTGATATACCGCTCCACCAGAATCTGGGTGATGGGGGACATGTCCAGGCCGGTGCGGGCAATGATACGGAGCTCTTCTTCGCTGTAGGCCACGCCGCCGCCGGCGCCGCCCAGGGTAAAGGCCGGGCGGACGATCACCGGGTAGCCGATGCGGTCGGCCACCGCCAGAGCATCCTCCAGCGTTTCGGCAATGTCCGAGGCGATGGTGGGCTGGCCGATGGCGGCCATGGTGTCCTTAAAGAGCTGGCGATCCTCGGCCTTGTCGATGGCCTCGGCGTTGGTGCCCAGGAGGCGCACGCCGTGAGCCTCCAGGAAGCCCTCCTTGCTCAGCTCCATGGCGATGGTGAGACCCACCTGGCCGCCGAGCCCGGCGAGCATGCTGTCGGGCTTCTCCTTTTCGATGATGCGCTTGATGGTCTTGGCCGTGAGAGGCTCCAAGTAGATCTCGTCGGCCAGGGCGCTGTCGGTCATGATGGTGGCGGGGTTGGAGTTGACCAGCACCACGTCCAATCCGGCGTCCTTCAAGACGCGGCAGGCCTGGGCGCCGGCGTAGTCAAACTCGGCGGCCTGGCCGATGACGATGGGACCCGAGCCGATGACCAGTACCTTTTTGATGTCTTTATTCAGCGGCATAGCTCTTTCCCTCCATCATGTCCATAAAGCGCTGGAACAGAAAATCCGTATCCTTGGGACCCGAACAGGCCTCGGGGTGAAACTGCACCGTAAAGGCGTTGAGTTCCGGGTAGTCCATGCCCTCGCAGGTGCCGTCGTTGGCGTTGACAAACCGCTCCACGCCGCCGGGCACGGAATTTGCAACCACGGCGTAGCCGTGATTTTGGCTGGTGATAAAGGTGCGGCGGGTACCCACCTGGTGGCAGGGCTGGTTGCCGCCCCGGTGGCCGTATTTGAGCTTCACAGTCTGGCCGCCGGCGGCCAGCGCCAGGAGCTGGTGCCCCAGGCAGATGCCGAAGATGGGCTTCTTGCCCAGGAGCTTTTTGAGATTTTCAATGGGTACCACATTCTCCGCCGGGTCGCCGGGACCGTTGGAGAGCATGATTCCATCGGGATCCATGGCCAGAATGTCCTCAGCGGCGGTGTAGGACGGCACTGCGGTCACCCGGCAGCCCCGCTTCTGGAGGGAACGGATGATATTTCGCTTGGCGCCGTAGTCCAGGAGCACCACGTGGCGCTTCTCCTCACCCAGGGCGGGGTACTCCGTGGGGCATTTGCAGGTGGAATTGACCACAGCTTCGTGGACGGTGTAGGACGCAATGTCGCTCCAGTCCTCGGGAATGGTGTCGGAGATCATGGCGTTGACCACGCCATATTCCCGGATGCGCGTGGTGATTTCCCGGGTGTCCACGCCGTAGAGACCGGGGATGTGGTGCTTTTTGAGAAAGTCATCCACGGTATACTGGCAGCGGAAGTTGGACGGAGTGGGGCACCATTCCTTGACCACGTAGCCGAAGAGCCGTGGCGTTCCCTCGAAGTCCTCCTCCATGATGCCGTAATTGCCGATGAGGGGGAAGGTTTGCAGGATGATCTGTCCGTAGTAGCTGGGATCGGTGAGGGTCTCCACATAGCCCACCATGTTGGTGGTGAAGACCAGCTCTCCGATGACGGTTTCGTCGGCGCCAAAGGCCCAGCCCTGGAAGATCGTGCCGTCCTCCAAAATCAAATATCGCTTTTTCATGGGCACACGTCCTTTCCGGGATATAAAAAAATGGCTTTCCCGCAATCCCTACGCCGAAACGGAAGCGGCAAAAACAGGATCAGCGGAAAAACCGAAGCCAAAGCCAAAACCCTGATTGGGGATGTGGGGAGAAAACGGCGTAAGGGGAAGTCCGGCAAAAAACATGGCGCAGCTCTCCTCTCTCCCAGCAGGTGGTCTTTCGTGTTTATTCAATATAATACTCGATGAATTCGGAATAGTCAAGTTTGCCTTGGAAATACAGCGTAAAAAATCAGGGCGACAGCGTGGGAGAAATTGTGCAATTTCCAGCGAAGGAACACCACGGGGAGCAGGCACATATCATGCTTTGGGAGGGGATTCCCATGAAACAATCATATTGGCTTTCTTGGAGTAAGGCCGCCGGGATCCGCGCATTGCGCTCCATGTCTCAGACTGCCATTGCCGCGCTGGGAACCGGCGCCGCCTTTTATACGGTGGACTGGAAGGCTGTGGGGCTTATGGCGCTGATGGCGGGGATCATCTCGGTGCTTACTTCTCTGGCCGGACTTCCGGAGGTGCAAAAGCCGTGAATTATTATGCATGCCTTCTGGTGAATAATCCGTGCTATTTGGCCGGCGCGGCGCTGCAGCCCCAGGGCATTGTGGTGCACTCCACCGGGGCAAATAACCCCAATCTCCGCCGCTATGTCCAGCCCGCACCTGGACAGCGGGACGGGCTGGGCGGCAAGAGCCGGGATGCCGTGCAGGAGCTCTTGGGCAAAAATGAAAATGGGAACGACTGGAACCGCGTGATCACGCCTGCCGTTTGCGTCCATGGCTTTGTGGGAAAGCTGGCCGACGGCACCGTGGCCACGGTGCAGACGCTGCCCTTTTCCATGCGCTGCTGGGGCTGCGGCAGCGGCAGCAAGGGGAGCTACAACCGTTCCCACATCCAGTTTGAAATCTGCGAGGACGGCATGGAGGATCCGGCGTATCTGGAGGCTGCTTGGAGGGAGGCGGTGTCCTTCTGCGCCCACCTGTGCAGCACCTACCGCATCCCGGTGAGCAACATTCGATCCCATGCCGAGAGCTTCCGGGACGGCTATGCCTCCAACCACGGCGATCCCGATCACTGGTTCAAGCGCTTTGGCCGCACCATGGACGCGTTTCGCGCCGACGTTGCCAAGGAGCTTGCAGGCGGAAACGAGACGGCCGGCAAGGTGCAGCGCCGCTTCGGCTTTTCCGACGAGACCATGGCCTATCTCCAGGCATACCGTTACGCCGACGCGCTCTTAAAAAAACTTTCAGAGCAGTAATACCTTTGGGCACCACTGGAACACGGTGGTGCCCATGTGTTTGGTATGAACATACTCGCCTCTGGCCATACTCTCCTGGAAAGGAGGCAAAACCATGGATCTGTTTGCAAAATTGCTGGTGAAAATGGCACTGTTGATCGGGATTACATTGGCGCTTGTTCTGCTCGTGGGCGGGGTGGCACTGCTGCTCTGGCCGGAGCAGGTGCTTCACCTGCTGCTGCGCATTGCAGCGGTGCTGGCTATCACCGCTGGAATCTGCCTGCTCGTGCCCCTGCGGCGGTAAGTTCTTACTTTTTTCTGATTTTTCTCCCTTTCCTTTGACTTTGCGCCATGTCTTAGGGTATCATGGACAGCAGGAAAGGGGGAATTATTGTGACCATCTATCTGGTGGAAGACGACGCCACCATTGCCGGCGCCGTGGCGCAGCATCTTACATCCTGGGGCTATACCTGCCATGTGACGGAAAACTTCCGGGATGTGGCCGGCGAGGTGCAGCAGCTGAAGCCCCACCTGGTCATTCTCGATCTGATGCTGCCCTTTTATAACGGCTTTCACTGGTGCCAGGAGATTCGCCGTACCTCCAAGGTGCCCATTCTCTTCTTGTCCTCGGCCTCGGACAACCTCAATATCCTCATGGCCATTCAGATGGGCGGCGACGATTTTCTGGCCAAGCCCTTCGATCTCAATATCCTGGCTGCCAAGGTGCAGGCGCTGCTGCGCCGCGCCTACGACTTTGCCCCTGCCACCGAGGAGCTGAGCTGTGGAGATCTGCGCCTGCGGCTCCAGGACGGCACTGTGGAGCTGGACGGGAAGTCCGCCGTGCTCACCCGCAATGAGTTTCGCATTTTGCAGGTACTGCTGGAAAATAGGGGCAGGATCGTCAGCCGGGAGCGGCTGATGCAGCGGCTGTGGGAGACCGACAGCTTTGTGGATGAGAATACCCTCACCGTCAACGTCACGCGCCTTCGCAAGACCCTTTCTTCCATCGGCGCGGAGGCGCTCATCGTCACCAAAAAGGGAATGGGGTATCTGATTCCATGAAGCTGCTCTTCTCCTATCTCCACCGCCAGCGCTATTGGGCGGCGCTCTATATCTTGTTGGTGCTGGTGTTTGTGGTGGTGTATTTTCTCTATGGCCTTCCCCTGGAAGCCATGACCTATGCGCTGCTCTTGTGTGCGGTGGCGCTTATTTTGAGCGGCGGCGTGGGGTTTTTCTTCTGGTACCGCCGCCACCGGGTGCTTCAGTCCATGTGCCGCGAGAACATCACCTCCCTCAAAGAGCTGCCGGAACCGGACGACCTTTTGGAGGAGGACTACCAGGCGCTGCTCAAGGAGATGCTGCGCAGCAAGGTGCTGGAATTGGATCGCCGGGACTTGGCGCAGAAGGAGCTTACCGACTACTATACCCTCTGGGTACACCAGATTAAAACGCCCATCTCTGCCATGCGCCTGCTTTTGCAGCCGGAAGACACGCCGGTGAGCCGGGAGCTGGAGGTGCAGCTTTTCCGCGTATCACAATATGTGGATATGGTGCTGGCCTATTTGCGCATGGGCAGTGAGAGCAGCGACTATGTGCTAAAGCCCTGTGATTTGGATGGGGCGGTGCACCAATCGGTGCGAAGATTCGCCCCGCTCTTCATCCGCAGCAAGATCCACCTGGAGCTGGGGACAATCGATGCCCAGGTACTCACCGATGAAAAGTGGCTGTGCTTCTGCCTGGAGCAGCTCTTTGCCAACGTGGTGCAGTATGCCGCCAAGGGCAGCGTGCGCATCACGTTCCAGGGCGACACGCTCTCCATCGCCGATACAGGCATCGGAATCGCGCCGGAGGATTTGCCGCGGGTGTGCGAAAAAGGCTATACCGGCCTCAATGGCCGCCGGGAGAAGAAGGCCACGGGCATCGGGCTCTACCTCTGTAAGCGTATTCTCACCAAGCTTGGCCACCGCCTGACCATCACCTCCCAGCTGGGGGAGGGCACCACCGCCTCGATCACCTTTCCCCGGGAGCGGGACTTGTGGGACTAAAACATCGCAAAAAACGCCTCCCTGGCCGGGAGGCGTTTTTTGGCGATGTTTCAGACGGTAGAAAAACCCCGCAGAAGACTGATGCGACAGAGCAGCGGGGGGTGTGTGCGGGGGGGCAAAAAGCCCACCGCGCGTTCAATCAACAGAATTTTGAAACTTTTATGAAAGTTTCAAAATCCGCACAGCGTGGCGAAAAGACTTTTTCGACCCGCACCGCCCCCCCGCGGGGGCGGTGCTTTTTTGCCCTTGTCACCCATACTAGCAGTATAAAAACTACCCTTACAATTGTGCGTCCTGTGCGTTCCCTTGCGCCTTCAAACATGCTACAATGGCAAACAAGGAGGAAAAGCCATGGAACTGAAACTTTCTCAGCACATCCGCGACTACCGCCGGGAAAAGCACCTCACCCAGGAGCAGCTGGCCGAAGCCCTGGGCGTGACGGTGGGGGCGGTCTATAAATGGGAATCCGGCCGCTCCATGCCGGAGATCTCCCTGCTCATGGAGATGGCCGATCTCTTTGAGGTGTCGGTGGACGCCCTTCTGGGCTACCAGTACCGCAGCCGCGACCGGGCAAAGCTTGTGGCGCGGCTCAAGGATCTCAAGCACGTCCGCAACCTGGACACCCTGGAGGAGGCCGACCGAGCTCTCAGAAAATACCCCAACGACTTTGAGATCGTCTACTATGCGGCGACGCTCTACCACCTGCGGGGCATCGAGCAAAACGACCAGGCCTTGACCCGCCGCTGCCTGCCTCTTTTTGAAAAAGCCCTCGCCCTCATCGACCAGAACCGGGATCCTGAGATCAGCGACCTGTCCATTTTGAGCGACATTGCCAGCGTCCAATACGAGCTGGGCAACATCGAAAAGTCCATTGCACTCTTAAAGGCGCATAATCCCTGCGACATCCACGCCGCCCTCCTGGGCGACATCCTCTCCCGGGAGGAGGGGCAGGGCGAGGAATCAATCTCCTATCTCTCGGTGGCGCTTTTAGACTGCACGGCCAACCAGATCATCATCACCAACGGCTATCTCAACCTCTTTGTGCGGCGGCAGCAGTGGCAGCAGGGGCTGGACATCCTGGACTGGGTGCTCTCGTCGCTGCCCGCCCTCAAAAAGCCCGGCGTACCCAACTTCCTGCAGAAGAGCGAGGCCACGTTCCTGGTGGTGAAGGCCGTCTGCCACCTAAACCTGGAGCAGCCGGAGGCGGCAGCGGATGCGCTGCGCCGCGCCAGGGAGACGGCGCTGGAATTTGACGCCGCGCCCTCCTACCTGGCCGAGAACATCCGCTTTGTAGCGTGCAAGGAGAGAGCCTCCGGCCACGACAGCATGGGAAGCACCGCCTTGGCGGCGGTGGAAAAACTGGTGGGCGAATTCGATTTGGAGGCGCTTCACACTCTCTGGGAGGAAATTTGTCATGAAGAAGAAAACTAAAAGCCAAAAGAAGGAATATCTCGCGCAGATCTACCGCCGGAACTGCCTCCCCTTTGCCCTGTCTGTTGCGTCGGCGCTTCTCATCTCCGCGGTCAATCTCATCATCGCCTGGGTCCTGCAGCAGATCATCGACACCATCTCCGGCGCAGGCTCTTATTCGCTGGGGACGCTGACCCTTTTCTCCGTCGGCGTGGTGGTGCTCATCTGCCTTTTTAAAACCTTGACCCTTTTGACCCGCCCCCGGTTTATCCGCCGCGCCATGGAGCAGTACAAGGCGTATGCCTTTGAAAAGCTCCTGAAAAAGAGCATCGCCTCCTTCTCCCTGGAGCCCACGTCCCGGTATCTCTCGGCCTTTTCCAACGACTTGGCCAGCGTCGAGACCAACTACCTCGACAACCTCTTTGAAATCATTCTCAACGTGGTGCTCTTCCTGGGCGCCCTGGGGATGATGCTCTGGTATAGCCCCCTGCTGCTGGTGGTGGCCTGCGGCTTTTGCCTGCTGCCTCTGGGGGCGTCTTTTTTGGCGGGCAAGCGGCTGGAGCAGCTGGAGCGCACCATTTCGGAAAAGAACGAGGCGTTTCTCGCCGTGCTCAAGGACTGCCTCAGCGGCTTCTCGGTCATCAAGAGCTTCCAGGCCGAGGATGCCATGGGGCGCCAGTTTACCAAGGCCAGCACCGACGTGGAGGCAGAGAAGTGCCGCAAGCGAAAGCTCACTTCTCTCATCTCCATTGTCAGCGACATGGCGGGCATCACCGCCCAGCTGGGCACCTTTTTAGCAGGCGGCGCCATGATGTTCGCCGGGCTTCCCGTCACCGTGGGCACCCTGGTGATTTTCCTCGATCTCACCAGCTATATCATCATGCCCATCCGGGAATTGCCCGCCCTCCTGGCCGCCCGGCGGGCGGCATTGGGACTGGTGGACAAGCTGGCATCGGAGATGGCGCACAACGTCCGCGACGAGGGCGGCGCCACCCTGGAGACGGTGCAGCAGGGGATCACCCTCTCCCATCTTACCTTTGGCTATGCGCCGGAGCAGCCCGTCCTTCACGACGTCACCACCACCTTCGAGGCAGGGAAGTCCTATGCCATTGTGGGCGCCTCGGGCAGCGGCAAGTCCACGCTTCTCAGGCTGCTGCTGGCGAGCTACGAGAACTACGACGGGGACATCTCCATTGACGGCCGGGAGCTCCGCACGCTGAAAAGCGGCTGCCTCTATGACCTGGTGGCGGCGGTGGAGCAGAACGTCTTCCTCTTTGACGCCACCATCCGCGAAAATATCACCATGTACCGCCCCTTCCCCAAGGAGGCGGTGGACAAGGCCATCGCCCAGGCGGGACTCACGGCGCTTTTGGAGCAGCGGGGGGAGGACTACCGCTGCGGCGAGCACGGCAGCGGCCTCTCCGGCGGGGAGAAGCAGCGCATCTCCATCGCCAGAAGCCTCCTTCGACACGCCTCGGTGCTCCTGGCTGACGAGGCAACCGCCTCCCTGGACGCCGAGACGGCCAATCACGTCTCTGAGAGCATCCTTGGCCTCACGGGCATGACCCGAATCGTCGTCACCCACACATTGGATGAATCCCTCCTGCGCCGCTACGACGGCATTCTCGTGATGAAGGACGGCAGGATCGTGGAATCCGGCACCTTCGACGATCTCATGGCTGCCAGACAATACCTCTACGCCCTCTATACCATTTCCCATTGAAGTTCTAAGGCAGCACCGCACAATTTGGCAAGCGCATTCGGCCAAAGATTTTGCCTCATACG